>ERZ1643246.315-NODE-315-length-63966-cov-66.316331_pt1 | contig 63966 bp, 54 predicted proteins | sample MGYA00579265_ERZ1643246 | MGnify/ENA primary metagenome ERZ1643246 (study PRJEB29033, sample SAMEA4952261) | chicken gut metagenome | biome: Broiler Chicken; feature: Gastrointestinal Tract; material: Caecum | place: Ireland | collected 2018 | study: Broiler... | reverse complement strand
CTACCGGGCGGATTTGAGACTTGCACTCTTAAGAAACGTGCGCCGCCAGGCGCACGAGGGCAAAAATCTGCCGGCCCGGTGCGATCTGTGATCACGCCGGGCCGGCGCTTTTATTGACGGAATCCTGCGGGATCGAAGTATTTCCGGAAACTGGCCGGGGTGATGGAGGAGGCCTGGCGGAAACAGTGGATAAAGGCGGTGGAACTGGAAAAGCCGCAGCGGAAGCTGATTTCCTCTACAGATAGGCCGGTCTCTGTCAGCAGTTCCTTGGCGCGGCGGAGGCGGAGAGAGACCAGGTATTCATGGGGCGTGCGCCCGGTTTCTTTTTTGAACAGCCGGAGAAGATGATACTTGCTAAGAGAAGCCTGGGAGGAAAGAATGTCCAGGCTGCAGTTTTCCTGGAAATGGCCGTCCATATAGGAAAGGGCCCGGGACACCGGCGGGCTGTATCCGGCAGAGGAGGGGGCGGCCAGGGTGCCCAGGATTTCGTGGATCAGCCAGGAGATCCGGTGGTCATCGGGGATCTGCCGCGAGATCTCGTCCTGAAGCCGGGAAAACAGAAAAGCCACATTTCCGCGGCCGGGGATCAGAGGACCGTACTGGCCGTATAAAAGGTCAAAGTAAGCCCGGGAAGAACTGCCGCCGATGAGATACTGCTGGATCCTTATGTCTGTCAGGGCCCGGTAGGAGTGGGGGTGGGAGAGATCCAGGAAAAACACATCGTCAGCCCGGGCGGTATAGGTTCTGCCCTGGTATTCCAGGAGCATTTCCCCGGACATGAGATAAAAGAGGGCCAGAGCCTTAAGTTCTTTCCTCCGGACCTGATACCGGCTGTCGCAGAAGTACTCTACGGCCAGCATAGCATAAAAAAGATTCTGGACCGCGAAGGGCGACGGCGTGCAGTAAAGGTTTAATTTTCTCCGGACAATGCCGGCTTCGTTGGGGATGACGGAATCCCGCTGCACATCTTGGATGGACATGGAAACCTCCGGATAAAGCTGAGCAATTTTTGTATATTATATGGCAAGAAGCGTTCTTTTCTTTTTACGTGTATTCCGATACTATTATAGCGGAAACAGAAAACAGACACAATGAAAAAGGAAAAAAGAAACGGACAATTTCTGTCTAATATGCCGCGAATAAAAAAGGAGGATACAGCGATGACGGGAAAAGAAAAGCTGAAAGCAGCCCTGGATCACCAGGAGGCACCGGTGCTCTTTGATCTGGGAGGCATGAACACCACCGGCATGCACTGCATAGTTATGGAAAAACTCAGAGAATTTTACGGGCTGGAAAAAAAGCCGGTAAAAATCATCGAGCCCTCTCAGATGCTGGGCTATATGGATGAGGATCTGGCGGAATGCCTGGGGGTTGAGACGGAATTGGTGTGGGGATCCAGAAACTGTTATGGATTTAAGAGCGAGGACCACTATAAAGAGTGGAAGACACCCTGGGGTCAGGAAGTTCTGGTTCCGGAGGAATTTACCACTGCGGCGGATGAAAAAGGCGACACGCTGATCTATGCCTGCGCGGATCCGGATTTTCCGGCTGCGGGCCGCATGCCCAAGGGCGGGGTGTACTTTGATAATGAAGACCGGGCTTTGCCTTATGACGAGGATCACTACAAGATCGAAGACAATCTGGAAGAATTTCAGCTGTTTACAGAAGGGGAACTGGAATGGTTTAAAAAGCAGATAGGGCAGATCCGGGATCCCGGCCATGTGATCACCTGTTTTGGCCCCGGGACCACAGGAGGAGGCACCTGCCTGGCGGACCACTCTATGATCGCCGGTCCTATGCTCCGGGAGCCCAAGGGCATCCGGAAGCTGGAAGATTTTTATATGGCCACCGCCGCGGACCCGGAACTGATCCAGGAGATTTTTGAGCGGGAAACGGATATCGGCATACAGAATCTCGAAAAAATGCATCAGGTCCTGGGAGATTCCATTGATGTGCTCCATATCTGCGGTACGGATCTGGGAACGCAGAAGAGCCTTTTCTACAGCAGGAGCACCATCGAAGAGGTGTGGGCTCCCTATTGGAAGAAAATCAACGACTGGGTCCATGAAAATACCGGATGGAAGACGTTCAAACACTGCTGCGGAAGTATCGCCCCGATCATCGACATACTCATTGATTCCGGATTTGATATCCTCAACCCGGTGCAGTGGACTGCGGATAATATGGACCGGAATATGCTGAAAGAAAAATTCGGCAGCCGCCTGGTGTTCTGGGGCGGCGGCGTGGATACCCAGCATCTTCTTCCGGAGGGAACGCCGGAGCAGGTATATGACCAGGCCAGAGAATGCCTGAGGATTTTCAGCAAAGACGGCGGCTACGTCTTTAACACCATCCATAATATCGTCCCGGGGGTTCCGGCGGAAAATGTGGATGCCCTGGCCAGAGCCCTGCGGGATCACAACAGGGGATGAGGCGGCTCCTGGCCCCGGACCAGGGGGCGGCCCTGCAGGTTATATCTGGTTTTGATATAAATATTTGTATAATAGTATTCACTGTCAGGCTGCTGGTTTTTTGCCAGCAGCCTTGCCAGTGTGTGGACGGCCTCATAGCCCTGGGTAAAACAGTCCTGGTCGATGACGAAATCGGCGGTGTCGTTTTTCAGGGCTTCCTCGGTGCAGGGAGTCTGGTCAAAGTAGATTACGTAGGGGCGTTTTTCCAGCCCCAGGCTTTTGAAGGCGCCGGCGATGCCTGCCTGTCCGGAAGACACCATCAGGATGCCGTTGATGCCGTTGATGCCCAGCAGCGAGGTTTTGACGGTGTTTTCCACCTCTGCTTCATCGTCAAAGGTGCAGTGGACTCCGGCGATCTTAAGATCCGGAAAGCGGTTTTTCAGTTCTTCGATAAAGCCGTCGACACGGCTGTTGTTGGCGCTGTTGGTGAAAAATCCGGTGATGATCAGGATGTTTCCTGCTCCTCTGGTCAGCATGCCCATGAGGCCGGCAGCGGCCTGTCCGCTCCTGCGGTTGTCCATGCCGATAAAACACAGACGGCGGGTCCCCGGAATATCGGAGTTAAAGGTGACTACCGGAATGTGGTATTTTTCAGCTGCCTGGTTCAGCTTATCCCGGACGGCCCCGCAGTTGACCGGCATAATGGCCAGCCCGCAGATCCCTTCTTCCAGCAGTTCATCGATGGCCCGGATCTGTTCCTGCTCATCCATGGACTCGCATTCTTTTACCAGCACCCGGATCCCCTGGCGGGACAGCTCCTCGCTGGCCTGGCGGATCCCTCTGCTGATCTCAGACGAGAAAACCCGGGTGGAAAGAAATGTGACCACGCCGATCTGCAGTTCTTTTTTCTGCATCGCTCTTTTTCTGCTCTTGGGTACATAGCCCAGTTCATCCGCGATCTGAAAGATTTTTTTCTCGACCTCCGGGCTGATGCGCCCTCTGTGGTTTATAGCCCGGTCCACGGTCCCTCTGGATACTCCTGCTTTCTCCGCGATCTGCTGAATTGTTACAGCCATGGCCGTCTCCCCTCCTTATTAAAGCTTGTGCTTTGTGTAGGATAGTGTAACACAGAAAGGCAAAAGACGCAACAGCAAATGTGCGATTTGCGTGCTTTTTTGGGGCGGCAGCGTGAAAAAGTGGCGGAGAGTAAAAATAACCAATTACAATCGGGATTTTTTGGGAAAAACGCCAGAAAACAAACCTTGAAAAGCAGGGCTGTATGTGGTATTATAATAAACAAAAGAACGCAAAAAGCACACAAAAATGCGTGCAAATCTCGGGATGATCAAAACAAGGAGGTAAGGTATGGAACACACAACACGGATGACGGTAGCCCAGGCTATCGTAAAGTTTCTGGACAATCAGTATGTGTCTGTGGACGGCGTGGAGACAAAATTTGTAGAAGGGTTCTTCACGATCTTCGGCCACGGGATCGCGGTGGGCCTGGGGGAGGCCCTGGACAGCAATCCCGGCAGCCTGCGGGTTATGCAGGGCAGAAATGAGCAGGGCATGTGCCACGCGGCCATCGCCTTCGCGAAACAGAATAAGAGAAGAAAAATTATCGCCTGCGCGTCCTCAGTAGGACCGGGAGCCGCCAATATGGTCACTGCTTCCGCTACCGCCACGGTAAACAATATCCCTCTGCTGGTATTCCCGTCGGATACCTTTGCCTCCAGACAGCCGGATCCGGTGCTGCAGCAGCTGGAGCAGAGCAGCAGCCTGGCCACTACCACCAATGATGCTTTCAAGCCGGTGTGCAAATACTGGGACCGGATTACCCGTCCGGAGATGATCATGACTGCCCTGATCAACGCCATGCGGGTGCTGACAGATCCTGCTGAGACAGGAGCCTGCTGCATCGCCCTGTGCCAGGATGTAGAGGGAGAATCCTACGACTATCCGGATTATTTCTTTAAAAAGAGAGTACACCGCATCACCCGCCCTGTGGCAGTGGATGAGGAGGTAGAGGATATCGCCCGGGTGATCGCCGGAGCCAAAAAGCCGCTGGTGATCGTAGGCGGCGGCGTAAAATATTCCGATGCCGGGGAAGACGTGGAAAACTTCTGTGAAGAGTTCGGCATCCCCTTTGGCGAGACCCAGGCCGGAAAGAGCGCCTGCCGCTCCAGCCATCCCTACTGTCTGGGAGGCATCGGCGTTACCGGAACTCTGGCTTCCAATGTGATCGCCAGAGACGCGGACGTGGTGATCGCCATCGGATCCAGAATGTCTGACTTTACCACCAGTTCCAAATGGCTGTTTAAGAATGAGGATGTTCAGGTGGTAACCATCAACAACTGCCGGTTCCACGCCTACAAGATGGACGCGGTAAAGGCTGTGGGAGACGCCAAGGCAACCATCAGGGCTCTGGCTGAAAAACTCCGGGCCAGAGGATATCATTCCGCCTACACCGACGAGATCAAAGAGGCCAAAGCTGCCTGGGATAAAGAGATGGAGCGCCTGGCAGCCATCGAGTATACAGGGGATGATTTCGAGCCCATGATCAAGGCCAGAGATCCCAGGACAGTTCCCGAGTTTGTAAAGATGACCGGAGGAAAGCTGACTCAGACCGGAGCCATTGCAGCCATCCGCCGGGTGATCGCCGATGACGCCATTATTATTACAGCAGGCGGATCTCTTCCCAGCTGCCTCCAGAGAATGTGGACCACGGATGAGAGAGACGCTTACCACGCGGAATACGGATATTCCTGCATGGGCTATGAGGTGGCCGCTACACTGGGAGTGAAATTCGCCGAGCCGGACCGGGAGGTGTACGCGCTGGTGGGAGATTCCAGTTTCCAGATGCTTCACAGCGAGATCATGACCATCCAGCAGGAAAAACAAAAAGTCAATATCCTGATCTTCGACAACTGCGGCTTCGGCTGTATCAATAACCTGGAAATGACCCACGGTATCGGAAGCCTTGCCACGGAGTTCCGTTACACGGACGGCAAAAAGCCCACCGGAGATCTGATCCCGGTAGATTACGCCAAGATCGGAGAGGGCTACGGGCTGAAAACCTATACCTGCAAGACCATTGAAGAACTGGAGGCGGCTCTGGAGGATGCCAAGACCCAGACAAAAGCCTGCCTGTTCGATCTGAAGGTGATCCCCAAGACCATGACAGACGGATATGAGTCCTGGTGGGATGTGGGAATCGCCACCACCTCGATCAAAGAATCTGTGCGTGAAGCCTGCGCGGAAGTTATGCAGGGCCGGGCGGAAGCAAGAAAGTATTGATGGATTTCCGCAGTCTATGCTATGCCTTTCGGATCCCGGATCCGGAAGGGCGGGGATAGGCCGGCGGATTCAGCGAAATATAAACCTTCAGAAAGGAGTGAGAGCAATGAAAAAAGTATTTGGTTACCCGGAATTTAACGCGGAAGGCGAGCGGGTCCTGTGCACGTATGACAACGAATACAGCGATATGATGATGGATGTCCGCGTGTACCGGATGAAGGCAGGAACTTCCCGGACGTTCCGGAGGACCGGCGAAGAGACGGCAGTGCTGCTCCTGTCCGGAACGATCCGCTATGAGTGGGAGGGAAATTCCCAGACAGTCTCCAGAAAAGATGTGTTCACAGAGGGACCCTGGTGCGTCCATGTATGCACAGGGACAGAGGTGAAGGTGACTGCCGAGGCGGATTCGGAAATCCTGGTCCAGTGCACGCATAACGACAGAGAATTTCCCGCCAGGCTCTATAAGCCGGAGGACGCTCCCTGGGGCTATTCCTGCGTGGGCAAGTTCGGCAATGTGGCAAAGCGCCGGGTCAATACAATTTTCGATCATGACATCGCGCCTTATTCCAATATGGTGCTGGGCGAAGTGCTGAATGACCGGGGCAACTGGTCGGGTTATCTTCCCCACCGTCATCCCCAGCCGGAATGCTACTACTTCATGTTTGACCATCCGGAAGGATTCGGCGCGAGCTTTGTGGGAGACCAGGTGTTCAAGAGCGTGGACGGAAGCTTTTCCGCTATCCCCGGCGGCGCCCTCCATCCCCAGGCAGTAGCTCCCGGGTATCAGATGTATACCTGCTGGATGATCCGCCATCTGGACGGAAATCCCTGGCTTCAGACTGACCGCTGCGAGGATGAGAGATATACATGGCTGCATGACGCGGAATTTTAAACAGTATCAGGTTGTGCCTCCGGTTTGCTTTGTGCTATAATGAAGCGGGAGCAAACGGGGGAAATAAAACATAATATTTTAAGGAGGAAGTGTATTATGAGCAAGATCAGAGTAGGTGTAGCAGGTTACGGAACCATCGGACAGCGTCTGGCAGACGGCGTTGCCCAGCAGGAAGATATGGAACTGGTAGGAATCGCCGATCTGGCTCCCACCCTGTCTCTGAGAGCTTTAAGAGAGAGAGATATGATCGGTGTAAACGGCGTAAAGTACAACCTGTATCTGGTTGACGGAGCTGACGAGGAGGCTTTCAAGGCGGCGGACATTCCCGTGGCAGGAAGCTTCGCGGATCTGTGCCAGAACGTTGACATTATGCTGGATTCCGCTCCCGGCGGCGTAGGCGCGAAGAACAAGGAAAACTACTATGAGAAATACGGCGTAAAGGCAATCTTCCAGGGCGGTGAGAAGAACGCTGTCGCTGATGTATTCTTCCACGGATACGCAAACTACGAGAAGGGTGTTGGAAAAGACTACCTGAAGCTGACTTCCTGCAACACCACGGGCCTGATCCGTACTGTTGACTGCCTGGACCGTGCTTACGGTATCGAGAAGGTTGCCATCACCATTATCCGCCGCGTGGCTGACCCCGGCGATTATCACCGCGGACTGACCAACGCGCTGCAGATGGAGAAGGCTCCCACTCATCAGGCGGTTGATCTGATGACCATTATGCCCCATGTAAACGCAACCGGCATCCTGGTACATACGCCTGTGACCCACGGCCATATCATCACCGTTCTGGCAACTGCCAAAGACGGCAAAAAGATCACCAAAGAAATGGCGCTGGAGGCATTTGAGAAACATCCCAGAATCCGTGTCGTGACCATGGATGAGGGATTCAAAGGCAACGCATCCTTCTTCAAATACGCCCGTGACCTTGGAAACCGCCGGGGCGATATGTATGAAATCGGCCTGTGGGCAGATTCCATCGTAGAGTCCGGAAATGATATTATGTACGCCATCAATATTCCTCAGGAGTCCGTGACCATTCCAGAAACCATGGACGCCATCCGGGCAGCGACCAAGATGCAGCTGACCAGAGAAGAGGGAACGGCGATGACAAACAAATATCTGGGAATCGGCAAATTCAAAACCATCGGCAAATGATTTAGGAGATAAGAATATGCGTTTTGGCATTAAAACATTGGATGAATATGATGTGAAGGGGAAAACCGTTCTCTGCCGGGTGGATATCAATCAGCCCGTGGACAAGGCAACGGATACCCTGAAAAGCATCAACCGGATCAGGGGCTGTGTCCCCACGATCCGGGAACTGTCCGATAAGGGCGCCAAGGTAGTGCTGATGGCGCATCAGGGCAGTGATATCGAGTATAAAAACTTTTATACCACCAGACCCCATGCCAAGGTTCTTCAGGAGCTGCTGGAGCGTCCGGTACAGTTCATCGATGATGTGTGCGGGCCGGCGGCCAGAGAGGCGATCAAGAACCTGAAGGAAGGCGAGATTCTTCTTCTGGACAATGTGCGTTTTGAATCCGAGGAGCAGACGCTTTTTGAAATGAAGCTGCAGCTGAGCCACGAGGACCAGGCGAAGACCCAGGTGGTGACGAAGCTGGCTCCGCTGGGCGATCTGTACGTATGCGATGCTTTCGCGGCGGCTCACAGAGATCAGCCCTCCCTGTGCGGGTTTGAGCAGGTAATGCCCTCCGCCATGGGAAGACTGTTTGAAGCGGAGTACTGCGCCGTATCGAAGGTAATGGAAAATCCGGAGCATCCCTGCGTTTTCGTTCTGGGAGGGGCTAAAATCTCCGATGCCTTTTTGATGATGGAGACAGTCCTGAGCCGGGGCATCGCGGACAAAGTCCTGACAGGGGGCCTGGTAGCCAATATCCTGCTGGCTGCGTCCGGCAGGGAGATCGGAGAGGGAAGTCTGGCCTTTATCCGGAAATCCAATTATGAGGACTGGATCGAGAAGATCAAACCTCTCTATGAAAAATATAAAGATCAGATCGTTCTGCCTAAGGATCTGGCTTACGTGGAAAACGGCCAGCGCATGGAGGCGAAGGCGGGAGAAATTCCCGCGGCCGCAGGTCTGGTAGATATCGGACATGAAGCGGTGGCTGAATATCAGAAGATCATCTCCGAGGCCAAGACGGTCTGCGTCAACGGCCCTATGGGAATCTTTGAGGAAACACTTACCGAGTACGGGACCAAGGGCGTCTGGGACGCTCTGGCCGAGACAGAAGCTTATACTTTGATCGGCGGCGGCGACAGTGTGACAGCTACTGAGAAATATGATCTCAAGGATAAGATGTCATACATCTGTACAGCCGGCGGAGCGCTGATCCGGTTCCTGTCAGGGGAAGAGCTTCCGGTGGTGAAGGCTCTGCGCCACGCGGCAAAGACCTTTGCGTGAGTTCTTTCCGCCAGATGAAGGAGAAATATTTATGGAACTTGAATTTGGTTTTGGCACGACAGTCCAGAAAGTGAATGTACCGGACAAAAATTTGATCGGTGTGCTTCACGCCAATGAGGTAAAGCATGAACTGGAGGGCGCGGATGAAGTCCGCCGCGCCCTGGCCAATCCCATCGGGGCGCCGCTTCTCAAAGAAGTGGTGCGCCCCGGTGAAAAGATTGCCATTGTCACCAGCGATATTACCCGGCCGATGCCCACCTATGTGGTGATACCTCCTCTGCTGGACGCTCTGTATGAGGCAGGTGTAAAGAAAGAGGATATTACCCTGGTGTTTGCCCTGGGAAGCCACAGGCGCCAGACGCCGGAGGAAATGAAGAAACTGGCCGGGGAGAGAGCCTATGCGGAGATTAAGTGCGTGGACTCTGACCCGACCGATTGCGTTCATATGGGGACGACTTCCCATGGGACTCCGGTGGATATATTCAGAGTGGTGGCGGAAGCGGACCGCAGGATCTGTCTGGGCAATGTTGAGTACCATTATTTTGCCGGATACAGCGGCGGCGCGAAGGCGATCATGCCCGGCGTCTCTACCCGGGCGGCGATCCAGAGCAATCACAGCCAGATGGTCAGCGACAGCGCCTGCGCGGGAAAGCTGGAGGGCAATCCTGTCCGGGAAGATATCGAGGAGGCAGGGGCAATCTGCGGGATCGACTACATTCTCAATGTGGTGCTGGATGAGCACAAGCATGTGATCATGGCCGCCGCGGGGGATGTGGTGAAGGCCCACCGGGAGGCCTGCCGGTTCCTGGACCGTATTTACCGCAAGGAAATTCCAAAGCGGGCGGATATTGTCCTGGTATCCCAGGGAGGAGCCCCCAAGGACCTGAACCTCTATCAGACCCAGAAGGCTTTGGACAACGCCAAACACGCGGTAAAAAAAGGCGGGATCGTCATTTTGATCGGTTCCTGCAAGGAAGGACTGGGGGAAGGCGTTTTTGAACAGTGGATGCTGAACGCCCCGAGCCCCAAAGCGATGATCGAGAGAATCCGCACGGATTTCCAGCTGGGCGGCCATAAAGCGGCGGCAATCGCCATGGTCCTGAAAAACGCGGATATCTATCTGGTATCAGATCTGCCGGAAGATTTTGTGCGCAAAATCTTCCTTGAACCCAAGGCAACCGCCCAGGAGGCGCTGGACTGCGCTTTCGAGAAACTTGGGAAAGACGCCACTGTGCTGGCGATGCCATACGGAGGGTCTACCCTGCCGATGGCGGCGGAAGGCTGACGCCTTTCGGCTCTCATATCATAAAACAACTGCAATTCCGCGGCGGCTGCACGACCGCGGGAAAAAGGAGAATACAATTATGGATTATGCAAAAGAGTCACTGAGACTCCACGGCGAGTGGAAGGGAAAAATCGAGGTCGTTTCCAGGGTGCCGGTAAACAGCAAAGAGGATCTGTCTCTGGCTTATACGCCTGGTGTTGCGCAGCCCTGTCTGGAGATCCAGAAGGATGTGAACAAAAGCTATGAGCTGACCAGACGCCACAACATGTGCCTGGTTGTAACAGACGGAACCGCGGTTCTGGGACTGGGAGACATCGGCCCGGAAGCCGGCATGCCGGTTATGGAAGGAAAATGCGTGCTGTTCAAAGCCTTCGGCGATGTAGATGCCTTCCCGCTGTGCATCAAGAGCAAGGACGTAGATGAGATCGTCAATACCATCTACATGATCTCCGGAAGCTTCGGCGGCGTAAACCTGGAGGATATCGCTGCTCCCCGCTGCTTTGAGATCGAGAAAAAACTGAAAGAAAAATGTGATATCCCCATCTTCCACGATGACCAGCACGGAACCGCTGTCATCACCCTGGCAGGACTGACCAATGCCCTGAAGCTGGTAGGAAAGAAGCTGGAAGAAGTAAAAGTAGTAGTAAACGGAGCAGGAGCGGCGGCAATCGCCATCACCAAACTGCTGATCACCGCCGGACTGAAGGATGTAGTGCTCTGCGACAGAAGAGGCGCGATCTATGAGGGACGTGCCGAGGGAATGAATCCTGTGAAAGAAGAGATGGCGAAGATCACCAATCTGGATAAAAAGTCCGGCACCCTGGCAGACATGCTGGTAGGCGCGGATGTATTTATCGGTGTCAGCGCTCCGGGCATGGTTACTACAGAGATGGTGAAGACCATGAATAAGGACGCCATCATCTTTGCCTGCGCGAACCCCACTCCGGAAATCTTCCCGGATGACGCGAAAGCCGGCGGAGCCAGAGTGATCGCCACCGGAAGAAGCGATTTCCCGAACCAGTGCAACAACGTGCTGGCATTCCCCGGAATCTTCCGCGGCGCCTTCGATGTGCGGGCCAGCGATATCAACGATGAGATGAAGATCGCGGCGGCTCATGCCATTGCCGGACTGATCAGCGATGAGGAGCTGAACGAGGAGTACATCCTTCCGGCGGCCTTTGATCCCCGCGTAGGAAAAGCTGTAGCGGCAGCAGTGGCTGAAGCGGCCAGAAAGACCGGTGTAGCCAGAATCTGAAAGGAGTGACTGTCATGATAGCAATCGGCAGTGATCACGGCGGCTATGATCTGAAACAGTCGATCATGGAGTGGCTGGATGAGAATAAAATCGAGTACCGGGATTTCGGGTGTTTTGACAGAAATTCCATAGACTACGCGGATATCGCGGAGCCGGTGGCAAACGCGGTAGCTGCCGGCGAGTATGAGAAGGGCATTCTCATCTGCGGCACCGGCATCGGTATTTCTATCTCGGCCAACAAGGTAAGAGGAATCCGTGCGGCCTGCTGTTCGGACTGCTACAGCGCGGAGATGACACGTCGTCACAATGATGCAAATATTCTGTGCATGGGCGGCCGGGTAGTAGGGCCGGGACTGGCGCAGAAGATGGTGGAACTGTTCCTCAAGACAGAATTTGAAGGCGGACGCCATGCCAGACGGATCGCTAAGATCGCGGATATTGAAGCCCGCCAGAAATAAAAGTGTTTAAGAAACTGACAGTGAGGACTGCGGCCCCTGAGATTTTCAGCGGGCCGCAGTTCACTTTTTGCTTGCATTTGAGAGAAATGCGTAGTATAATAGGCAAGGTTTCAGTGTTTAAGACGGTCCGCTTTCACGTTTATCGGTGATATGAACGTCCGTAAGAATGATAAAGGAGAGATAGAAATGAACGAAATCATCAAGAAAATCGAGGCAGAGCAGTTAAAGGCTGAGGTTCCCCAGTTCCATGTAGGCGACACTGTAAAAGTGTACGGAAAGATCAAAGAGGGAAACCGTGAGAGAATCCAGGTATTTGAAGGAGTTGTCCTGAAAAAGCAGGGCGGCGGAAACCGTGAGACCTTCACTGTCCGCAAAACTTCCAACGGCATCGGCGTAGAGAAGACCTGGCCGCTGCATTCCCCCAATGTGGAGAAGGTGGAAGTGGTAAGACGCGGTAAAGTAAGACGGGCGAAACTGAACTACCTGAGAAGCCGTGTAGGAAAGGCTGCCAAGGTAAAAGAGCTGGTAAAATAAATAGAGAAAACAGACGGGGACTTATACGCAAGGTATACAGTCCCTGTTTTTGCAAGGACGACTGCGGACAATCCCGGAAGGTGCCTTCGGCATTTCCGGCGGTTCAATAAACGCGCGGCAAAGCAGTCTGGCGTGAGAGGGGTATTTTATGAGAGCTGCTTCAAGATACACGAGAGATTATTTCCTGAAATCAAGGATTAAAAAGATATTGTTCTGGATCACAGCGGCCGCCGCGGCGGTGCTGCTGGCTCTGGCCTATTCTTATTATTTCTGCCAGAATATCGTGGTGCAGGAAAGCTCCATGGAACCCACCCTGTCCGCCGGAGATACGATTTTGATCGACAGGGTTTCCTACGCCTTCGGTTCGCCGAAGCGGGGGGATATTGTTGTCTTCCGGACCAGCGATGACCCCAAGGCCAGCCTGCATATTAAGCGGGTCATCGGCCTTCCGGGGGAGACGGTCCAGATCCGTGACGGGCAGATCTATATCGACGGAGAAGTCTATGTGGAGAAAAAAGGTTTTCCGTCTATCAATAATCCGGGCATGGCCGCGGAACCGGTGGCGCTGGGAAAGGGCGAATATTTTGTGCTGGGCGACAATCGGAATAACAGCGAGGACAGCCGGTATGTGGATATCGGCGTGATCGAGAGCAGCCGTATCGTGGGAAAGCTGTGGATGGTGACGGCGCCTTTTGAAAAATTCGGCCTGCTGCGGTCCTAGGGAAAAGAGGAGGAAGCGTATGGACATACAATGGTATCCGGGGCATATGACAAAGGCCAGAAGGCAGATGCAGGAGGATATCCGTCTGATCGATCTGATCATAGAACTGGTGGACGCCAGAGTTCCGCTTTCCAGCAGGAATCCGGATATCGACAGTATGGGGCGGCAGAAGGCCCGGCTGATCCTGCTGAACAAGGCGGATCTGGCTGACGAGGCGTGGAATCGGAAATGGGCGGAATACTTTAAAGGAAAAGGATACAGCGTGCTTCTGGCTGATTCCCGGAACAGAGGGAATCTGAAGTCCCTGCAGCCTTTGATCGCAGAGGCATGCAGGGAAAAGATCGAGAGAGACCGGAGGAAAGGAATCTTAAACCGTCCGGTCCGGGCGATGGTGGCGGGAATCCCCAATGTGGGAAAATCCACTTTTATCAATTCCTATGCGGGAAGGGCCTGCGCCAAGACAGGAAACCGCCCCGGGGTGACCAGGGGAAAGCAGTGGATCCGGCTCAATAAAACGCTGGAACTTCTGGATACCCCGGGAATACTCTGGCCCAAATTTGAGGATCCCCAGGTGGGCCGGAATCTGGCGCTGATCGGATCGGTCCGGGATGAAATCCTGAATACAGAGGAACTGGCCCTGGAACTGATCCGGAGACTGGCGGCGGGGTATCCGAATGTTCTGGAAGAGCGGTACGGCGTCCGCGGGAGTCTGGAAGAACTGAAGATTTTGGAGGAAATCGCCCGCAGCCGGAACTGTCTGGCCAGGGGCGGAGAGCTGTCTTATGAGAAGGCGGCTGGAATTCTGCTGGATGATTTCCGCAGCGGAAAGCTGGGCAGGATTTCTCTGGAATACCCTCCGGGGGACGAGGAAAAGGAAAACACATGAAAAAAACACTCAAAGAAATCCGGGAAGAATTTGAGGAGGCTTCCGAACAGGAATGGGAGGAACTGAGCCGGCAGTACAGCCAGGATGAAAGAACCGGCGTCAGAAAGCTGGCGGAGAGTTTCCGGAAAAAACACCGGGCTCTGGAGAGGGAACGGCAGCGGGTAGAATCTCTCTGCGCTTATGAAAAAAAGTATGCCGACGCAGAACTGATCTGCGGCATCGATGAGGCCGGGAGAGGGCCTCTGGCCGGCCCTGTAGTGGCCGGGGCCGTGATCCTGCCGAAAGACGCCAGGATTCTGTATATCAATGATTCCAAACAGCTCACAGAAAAAAAGAGAGAAGAACTTTATCAGGTGATCCTGGATCAGGCTCTGGCAGTGGGAGTCGGCTATGCTTCTCCGGGAAGAATCGATGAGATCAATATATTGAACGCCACTTATGAGGCTATGCGGGAGGCTGTGGGAAAGCTGAAGCTTGTACCCTCTCTTCTGCTCAATGACGCGGTGCGCATTCCGGGGCTTGATATTTTGCAGGTCCCGATTATCAAGGGGGATGCCAAAAGCCAGTCCATCGCGGCGGCCAGCATTGTGGCGAAGGTTACCAGGGACCGGCTGATGCGCGAATATGACCGGCTGATGCCGGAGTACGGCTTTGCTTCAAATAAAGGGTACGGATCCAGGGAGCACATAGAAGCGCTGAAGAAATACGGCCCCAGCCCCATCCACCGGGCAACCTTTATTACCCATTTCGTATCCGGCCGGGAGGACAGAGAGGAAGACTGGGGGAAGGCCCGGTGAATACCAGAGCTAAGGGGGCGGAATATGAGAGCCGGGCCGCGGAGTATCTGGAAGGCCGCGGATACGCCATCCTGGAGCGGAACTGCCGCTGCGGCCCGGGAGAGATCGATCTGATCGCTGAAAAGGACGGCTGCCTGGTTTTCGTGGAGGTAAAATACAGAAAAGACGCCCGGTGGGGCGGCGCGGCTTTTGCGGTGGACGCAAAAAAGCAGAAAAGACTGTCCAAAGCGGCGGTCTTTTACTGCGTTTCCAGAAAAATCCCCCCGGAGACGCCCTGCAGATTCGATGTGGTAGCGGTAACCGGGGACAGCCTGACTCATTATGAAAATGCCTTTGATTTTAGAAGATAGAGAAACAGAAAGGAGAGAAGGCCCGTGAAAATAAAATGGAGGGACTGCCCCGGTCCAAAGCCGGAGCTGAAAGAAAAAAACGGGGTCCTGTGGCTGTCGTTTCCCCTTTTGGAACAGACCGGAATCGTAGTCCAGGGATTTACCACGCGGATCGGGGGCGTGAGCCGGGGGATTTTTTCTGCTATGAATCTCGGCAGCAGCCGGGGAGATGATCCGGAGGCAGTGAGGGAAAATTTCCGGCTTGCCGCCGGGGCTTTGGGGATTCCGGCAGACAGCCTGACCGCCACGGTCCAGACGCACACGAACCATGTGCGGAGAGTCGGCGCCGGGGACCGGGGCAGCGGGATCACCAGACCTTCGGAATACACCGATGTGGACGGCCTGCTGTGCGGTGAGCCGGAGGTGGCTCTGACTGCCTTTTTCGCGGACTGTGTACCGCTGTTTTTTGTGGATCCGGTACGGAGAGCCATTGCTCTGGCCCACTCCGGCTGGCGGGGCACTGTCCGGCGCATCGGCCGGGTAACTGTGGAGCAGATGAAAAAAGAGTTCGGGACCAGGCCGGAGGATTTAGTGGCGGCTGTGGGACCTTCCATCTGCCGGGACTGTTACGAGGTGGGAGAAGAGGTGGCGGAACAATTTGCCCGGTCCTTTGGCCCGGAAGCGGAGTCCGCTATTCTGGAAAAGAAGGAGAACGGAAAGTATCAGCTGGATCTTTGGGAGGCAAACCGCCGGGTGCTTCTGGAAGCGGGGCTTCGCCCTGAAAAGATACAGCTGCCCTGGCTGTGTACCTGCTGCAATCCGGAACTTTTGTTTTCTCACCGGGCAACCGGAGGGAAAAGAGGAAATATGGCAGCGTTTCTGATGCTGAAGAAACAGGGATGAGAAAAAAATATGCCTCCGGGCACGGCTGTGATAAAACGGCCTGTCCGGAGGCATTGCTGTAAGATCCGGTGCGTTATCGGTCAGCGGTGGCTGGCCAGAAGTTTGTTGAGCTTGGAGGTGGTGTCCCTCACTTTGTCTACAGAGACATCGTGGTTCAGCGTGTCGATGATGCTGGCCATGTACTTGCCCATTTCCGCCGCGGCGTACCAGGGGCGGGACAGAAGTTCCGGCGTGCGGTAGCTGAGGTCGGTGGTGATGACTCTGGAGATATATCCTTTTTCGTAGTATTCATCAAATTTGGCGAGCCCCTCTGTAAACATGCCGAAGGTCGTGCACACGAACACGTCAGCGGCGCCCCGGGATTTCAGCTGCTGGGCGACTTCCAGCATACTTTCACCGGAAGAGATCATATCATCGATAATGACGACATTTTTTCCTTCCACGGAATCGCCCAGAAATTCGTGGGCAACGATGGGGTTCTTTCCGTTTACGATAGTGGAGTAATCTCTCCTTTTATAGAACATGCCCATGTCCACGCCCAGGATATTGGAAAAATATACGGCTCTGGACATGGCTCCCTCATCCGGGCTGATGATCATAAGGTGATCGTTGTCGATCTTCAGATCCGGAACGCATTTGAGAAGCGCTTTCAGGAACTGATAGGTAGGAAAGAAATTATCAAATCCATGGAGCGGGATCGCGTTCATGACCCGGGGATCATGGGCGTCAAAGGTGAGAATATTGGAGACTCCCATGCTGACCAGTTCCTGAAGGGCCTGGGCGCAGTCCAGAGATTCCCGGTCTGTTCTTTTGTGCTGGCGGCCTTCATAGAGAAAAGGCATGATCACATTGATACGGTGGGCCTTGCCGATGGCCGCGGCGATGATCCGCTTCAGATCCTGATAATGGTCGTCCGGCGACATGTGATTTTCCAGACCGCAGACTTTGTAGGTGATACTGTAATTGCAGACATCCACCAGGATAAACAGGTCTACGCCCCGGACCGACTCCAGGATCCTGCCCTTCGCCTCGCCGGAGCCAAAGCGCGGACATTCGCTGCCGATCAGAAATGATTCGCCGGAGAACCCGTAAATATCCGCCTTTTCCGGATTGCGCTGCATCAGATCCCTGCGGAACTGGACCAGATACCGGTCGATGGTATGAGCCAGGGTTTCGCAGCCTTTCAGGGCGCATATTTTCAAAGGCGCCACGGGAATAGAATGTTCCAGATAGTCCAAATTTGCCATGGAAACCTCCCTTGATTCTTTTGTACGATTCTTTACCGTTCAGTTATATCATGGATAAAATCCACTGTCAATGCTTGCTTTTTGAGAATCAAATTGTTATGATAGTAGCGATGAAACGGAGGACTGTATGAAGAAAACCAGACATATCGTCAGAGGGGTTCTGCCGGGGAGCATCGCGCAGGAGATGGACATACAGGCCGGCGACGAGCTCCTGACTGTGAACGGAAACCCCATAGAGGATATTTTTGACTATCAGTTTTTGATCCAGAACGAAGAAATCGAGCTGCTGATCCGCAAGGCGGAGGGGGAAGAGTGGCTCCTGGAGATTGAAAAGGAAGAAGACGAAGATCTGGGGCTGGAATTTGAAAACAGCCTGATGGACGAGTACCGGTCCTGCAGCAACCGGTGCATTTTTTGCTTTATTGACCAGATGCCTCCGGGTATGCGCAAAACCCTGTATTTTAAAGATGATGATTCGCGGCTTTCTTTTCTGCAGGGAAACTATGTGACATTGACCAATATGTCCGGCCATGACATGGAACGGATGATCCGCTACCGCCTGGAGCCCATCAATATTTCGGTTCACACGACGAATCCGGATCTGCGCTGCCGGATGCTCCGCAACCGTTTCGCGGGGGATATCTGCGAAAAGATCCGGAAACTGTATGAGGCGGAGATCGAGATGAACGGCCAGATCGTACTGTGCCGCGGCATCAATGACGGGGAGGAGCTGGAGCGGACCATCCGGGACCTGTCCGGATTTCTTCCATATCTAAAGAGCCTGTCTGTAGTGCCGGTAGGCCTGAGCCGCTGGAGAGAGGGTCTGTGCGCCCTGGAGCCTTTCGGGCGGGAAGATGCCCGGGAAGTCATCGGAAGGATCCGCCGCTGGCAGGACAGACTCTATGCGCAGTGGGGAAAATATTTCGTGCACGCCTCTGATGAGTGGTATCTGCTGGCCGGGGAAGAGCTTCCGCCGGAGGAGAGATATGACGGGTATCCGCAGCTGGAAAACGGAGTGGGTATGCTGAGACTGCTGTGCCGGGAAGTGGAAGAGGATCTGGAAGGACGTTTGGGAGACCAAAGAGAGCGGAAACTGTCGGTGGCCACCGGCGTTCTGGCGGCGCCCTGGATAGAAGAGCTGGCGGAGAAGATCCGGGGAAAATATCCGGCGGTGCAGGTGCGGGTGTATCCGGTGGTGAACCGGTTTTTCGGCGAGAGCATCACGGTTTCCGGGCTGATCACCGGAAAGGATTTAAAAGAGCAGCTTTCCGGAGCCGATCTTTCGGACCGGCTGCTGATCCCCTGCAATATGCTGAGGGACGGAGAAAATGTATTTTTAGATGATATGACAGTGGAGGAACTGGAGGAAGCCCTGAACATCCCCATTCAGGTGGTGGATGAGCCGGGAAGCGCCCTGGTTTCCTCTGTGCTGGGGGAAAATACTGTCATGACACATAAAAGGAGACAGAGCTATGAGCAAACCGATCGTTGCGATTGTGGGCCGGCCGAATGTGGGAAAATCCACTCTGTTTAACGGCCTGGCCGGGGAGAATATTTCGATTGTCAAGGATACGCCGGGCGTGACCAGGGACAGGATCTACGCGGATGTTCACTGGCTGAACTGGAACTTTACCCTCATCGATACCGGGGGCATTGAGCCGGAGAGCCGGGATGTGATCCTTTCACAGATGCGGGAACAGGCGATGATCGCCATTGACACGGCGGATGTGATCCTCTTTCTGACAGATGTGCGCCAGGGTCTGACAGACGCTGACTCAAAGGTGGCGGATATGCTGCGCCGTTCCGGGAAACCGGTGGTGCTGGCAGTCAACAAGGTGGACAACTTTTCCAGACAGATGATGGATGTCTACGAGTTCTATAATCTGGGCCTGGGCGAACCCCACGCCATCTCCGCGTCAGGAAAACTGGGCCTGGGGGATCTGCTGGATGTTCTGGCGGAATATTTCCCGAAAAATGACGAGGAAAAAGAGGAAGATGAAATTCCCAAAATTGCCATTGTGGGAAAACCCAATGTGGGCAAATCATCGATCATCAATAAACTGCTGGGCCAGAACCGGGTGATCGTCTCAAATGTGGCGGGAACCACCCGGGACGCCATCGATACCAATGTCCGCTGGAGCGGAAAGGATTATATTTTTATTGATACCGCCGGCCTGCGCAGAAAAAGCCGGGTCAGCGAGGAACTGGAGCGATACAGTATTATCCGCACGGTCTCGGCGGTCGAGCGGGCGGATGTGGTGATCATTGTCATCGACGCTGTGGAAGGCGTCACCGAGCAGGACGCCAAGATCGCCGGAATTGCCCATGACAGAGGCAAGGGAATCATCATCGCGGTGAACAAGTGGGACGCCATAGAAAAAAATGATAAGACAGTGAAAGAGTATTCGGACCGGATCCGCAGCGTTCTTTCCTTTATGCCCTACGCGGAGATCCTCTTTGTGTCCGCCGTCACCGGGCAGAGACTGCCCAGGCTTTTTGAAACCATTGATGTGGTTTTGGAAAATCAGACGCTCCGGATTGCCACCGGCGTCCTCAACGAGATCCTGGCCGAGGCAGTGGCCATGCAGCAGCCGCCGTCAGACAAGGGAAGACGGCTGAAGATCTTTTATATGACCGAGGTGGCGGTAAAGCCCCCTACCTTTGTGGTCTTTGTAAATGAGAAAAAGCTGATGCATTTTTCTTATCTGCGTTATCTGGAAAACAAGATCCGGGAAGCTTTCGGCTTCCGGGGGACAGCCCTGAAATTCATTGTCAGAGAGCGAAAAGAAAAAGAAGCGTAAAGGCGGCGGAAGAAGCGGCGCTTTTGCAAAAGGAGGAGCAGCATGGAGCGAATTGTCTGTCTGGTGATCGGCTACCTTTTCGGGCTGATCCAGACTTCCTATATTTACGGAAAGGCCTGCGGCATTGATATCCGCACAAAAGGCAGCGGAAACGCGGGCACAACCAACGCCTTAAGGACCCTGGGCAGAAAGGCCGGACTGGTGACGGTCCTGGTGGATTCTATGAAATGCGTGGCAGCGGTGGCGGTGGTGCGGCTGATCTTCGGAAATTCCCATCATGAGATCATCCGCCTGCTGTGCATTTATGCGTCGGCAGGCGTGATCCTGGGCCATGATTTTCCGTTTTACCTGAAATTTAAAGGCGGAAAGGGAATTGCGGCTACAGCGGGAATGATCATCGCCTTTTTGGACTGGAGGCTGATCGTGGCCGGCATTATCTGCTTTTTCGGCTGCTTTCTGGCAACCCACTACGTATCTCTCGGTTCTCTGGCGCTGTCCGCGGAGTTCCTGATCGGCGTGATTCTTCTGGGTCAGCTGGGCAGCTTTCCTGAAATGCCGCCTGCCGCCCGGAGGGAAATGTATCTTGTGATCGCTCTGCTGACCGCCATGGCTTACTGGCAGCATCGGGGCAACATCGGCAGGCTGATCCGGGGCAATGAGCGGAAAACCTATTTGAGCAAAAAAAATAAAAGCAGTCAGGGGGTGCGGTAAATGGCAGATATCAGTGTGATCGGTTCCGGAAGCTGGGGAACAGCTCTTGCGTGGCTTCTCAGAAAGAACGGGCATAAAGTGACGCTGTGGTCCTATCTGAAAGAAGAAAATGAAATGTTCCTGAAGTATCGGGAAAATGTTGATAAACTTCCGGGCGTGGTCCTGGATGAAGAGGTGATCTTTACCAACAGCCTGGAAGAGAGTGTGGCCGGAAAGGAAATGCTGGTGCTGGCTGTGCCCTCCCCGGCAGTCAGAAGCACGGCCCGGAATATGCGGGGGCTGGTGGGAGAAGGACAGCTGATCGTAAATGTGGCGAAGGGCATCGAGGAAAAGACGCTGATGACTATGACAGACATTATCGAGGAAGAAATTCCCCAGGCGGATGTGGCGGTCCTTTCCGGCCCCAGCCATGCGGAAGAAGTTGGAAAGGGGCTTCCCACAACGATTGTGGCCGGCGCCCATACAAGGGAGACGGCAGAGAAGATCCAGGGATATTTTATGAGCCCGGTGTTCCGGGTCTATACCAGTTCCGACATGCTGGGAATCGAGACCGGGGCGGCGCTGAAAAATGTAATTGCCCTGGCGGCGGGCATGGCCGACGGACTGGGGTACGGAGATAATACGAAGGCGGCGCTGATCACCCGGGGGATCGCGGAGATTTCCCGGCTGGGGACAGCTATGGGAGCTCACCTGGAAACGTTTTACGGCCTGTCCGGCATCGGCGACCTGATCGTTACCTGCGCCAGCGTGCACAGCAGAAACCGCCGGGCCGGATGGCTGATGGGCCAGGGCCGCACCATGGAACAGGCAATGGCGGAAGTCCACATGGTGGTGGAGGGCGTTTACTCTGCCCGGGCAGGCATGAAGCTGGCTGAAAAATATCAGGTGGAAGTACCTATCATTAAAAGTGTCAATGAGATTCTCTTTGAGGGAAAACCGGCGGCAGAGGCCGTGGGAGAACTGATGCAGAGAGTGAAAAAAGATGAACTGAATAAATGGTGACGCAGTTTGGCCGGCCCCGGAGAAAATAGTTTCCAGCCATTTCCTCCGGGACCGGCCAAAGCACGCAGATCCGGACAACTACGCATTCCAGGAAGTGCCGGCCAGATCGTCCGGTACGCTGGCGCTGCGGAACTGTTCGTCCATTGTATCGATGGTTTTCATTTCAGTGGGAGTAAGTTCAAAATCAAAAATATCAAAATTGCTGCGGATTCTGTCGGGATGGACAGATTTGGGGATAACGGCCACACCCTGCTGGATCAGCCATCGAAGCCCGGTCTGCACGGCGGTTTTTCCGTAGCGGGCGCCTATGACAGACAGCATTTCCCGGTCCGCGTACGCGCCTCTGGCCAAAGGCGCGTATGCCTGCACGGCAATACCCCGTTCCTGACAGTAACGGATCAGGGGCGCCCGGTTCCACAAAGGATGGCATTCGATCTGATTGACTGCCGGGATTACGCCGGAAATCTGGAACAGCTGTTCCAGATGAGAGATTTCAAAGTTGCTGACGCCGATGGAGCGGGTCAGACCGGCCTCCCGCAGCTTCACCAGCTTTTCCCAGGTGCTGGGATAGCATCCCGGCACCGGCCAGTGGATCAGATACAGATCCACGTAATCCATGCCCAGGCGCTCCAGGCTGCGTTCCAGGGCCCCCTCGATGTCGCCGATCCGCTGAGCTGTGTTCCAGACTTTGGTAGTGATAAAAAGCTGCTCCCGGGGAACGCCGCAGGAAGCGGCGGCACGCCCGACGTTTTCTTCGTTTTTATAGACAGACGCTGTGTCGATCATCCGGCATCCGGCAGACAGAGCCGCTGCAAAAGCCTGCTGCATTTCGGAATCCCCGGTGGTTTTGTAAACTCCGAGACCGGCCATGGGCATCTGGTTTCCGTCATTCAGTAAAACAGAAGGTATTTCTGATGCCATAAAGCACCTCCCAAATTGCGTTTTCTTTATCATACCATAGAAAAATGCTGTGGTCAAAAGGTCTTTTGCCCGGCGGGAAGGACTGATACTTTCTTAACAAAAAAACGGCGGCTTTTTTGCATGAAAAATGCGTTGGTGGATTTTTACAAGGAACAATTCCGGTATTTAAAAAAGTACATCAAATATGCACATAAGTTTTCGGGGGTCTATTGATTTCAAAATGTAAATGGTTTATAATACTTGTAATTGACAAAAAGATATCAGAATCTGGAAAGTCAAGATGAAACCGAGGTTTTCTTTAATAATAATGCTGCCTGCGCAGCACAGTCGTTTTTGTATAAAGGAGTGAAGCTATGCATCTGATCAAAGATGAAAACGGAAATCCGGTTCCTCACGGTGCCCATGAGCACTGCCACGAGCACTCCCATGGGGAGGGCTGCGGCGAGGGGTGCGGGTCTCAGGGAAAGTGTAAAAATGAGACGGTTGCGCTTCTGGATTATATGCTGCACCACAATGAGCAGCACGCTGCGGAACTGGACCAGATGGCAGCCAATCTGGAAAAGCTTGGGCTTGGAGACGCGGCCCGGCAGATCCGGGACGGCGTGTCGGATTTTCAGAAGGGCAACATGCGTTTGAGTCTGGCATTGACGCTGGTAAAGGAACAGCTGAAGGAGGAATGATTTTATGTGTCTTGCCACGGTATATAAGGAAAGCGACAACACCGTGATCTGCAGGAATGTTTCCAGGATCGACGTGGATGGGGATTTTGTCCTGATCCGGGATATCATGGGAGATGAGACAAAAGTACAGGGCAGGATCCAGATGGTGGATCTGGCCAACAGCATTGTCAAGCTGGTATGCGACTGACGAATCGATAACCGTACAGCCGGGCGGCGGGAAGCCGCCGGGCTGTCTGCAAGTAGACAGATTGAAAAAAAGAGAGGAGGTGTGTCCAATGGCGCAGGTGATCGCTGTGGCGGGCAAAGGCGGCGTGGGCAAGACAACCCTGACAGGTCTTCTGATCCAGTATCTCTGCCAGACAGGCAAGGGACCGATCCTGGCGGTGGACGCGGACGCGAATTCCAACCTGAATGAAGTGCTGGGAGTGGAAGTGGAAGCTACGCTGGGAGAGATCCGGGAGGAACTGGAAAACGCGGAGAATTCCAACAGCCCGATCCCGCCGGGAATGAGCAAGGCTGATTACGCGGAGTTCCGCTTCGGCAGCGCTCTGACGGAGGAAAAGGATTTTGATCTTCTGGTGATGGGCCGTACCCAGGGCAAAGGATGCTACTGTTTTGTCAACGGGCTTCTGCAGGCGCAGATCCAGAAAGTCCAGGGAGAATATTCCTATATTGTCGTGGACAATGAGGCGGGTATGGAACATATCAGCCGGGGCGTTCTTCCGGGCATGAATATGGCGATCCTGGTCAGCGACTGTTCCCGCAGAGGAGTCCAGGCGGCCGGGCGGATCGCAAACCTTATCAAAGAGTGCAATATGCATCCCTCCCGGGTGGGGCTGATCGTAAACCGTGCTCCCGGTGGAGTGCTCAATGAGGGCACGAAGGAGGAAATCGAGAACCAGGGGCTTGAACTTCTGGGAGTGGTTCCTCACGATGATACTGTTTATCAGTATGACTGTGACGGCAAGCCCACAGTGCAGCTTCCGGAGGATTCTCCGGTGCGGGCGGCGCTGAAGGGGATTGTGGAAAAATTGGGTTTATAAAAAGTATAGAGTAGAATGGGTGCTTTGGCGGTTTTTTATTTTTTTCCGGCACCGGAGAAAGTAAAAATAAAATACATCTTTTGCGGGAGCGGATGCCCGCAGGAAAAGAGGTAATCAAATCTAAGGAGGATTATTGATGAGTGAATTCAAACTGACGACAGTAGAAGAGATGGAAGCAGCGACCAACCGTCTGCTGGAGACTGGCGCCAAAGTGGGCGCAGACGCGTGGCAGTACCGCGTAAAGAATCAGACCCCTCACTGTAAGTTCGGTGAGACCGGTGTCTGCTGCCGGATCTGTGCTATGGGTCCCTGCCGTATCACCCCGAAAGCACCGAGAGGAATCTGCGGCTGCGACGTACACGGCATCGTAGGAAGAAACTACCTGAAATTTACTGCCGGCGGAGCTGCAACGCATTCCGATCATGGCCGCGAGATCTGCCATACCCTGTATGAGGCCGCTGCTGACGGCGATTACAAGGTAAAAGATCCCGAGAAACTGATCCGCATCGCGAAAGAGTGGGGAATCGAGACAGAAGGCAAAGATATTTACGATCTGGCTCACGAAGTTGCCTACACCGGACTGATGGAGTACGGCAAGCCCTTCGGATACCAGAGATTTATGGAGAGACTGCCGGAGCACACCCAGGAACTGTGGAAAAAGAACGAGATCGCTCCCAGAGCCATCGACCGTGAGGTTTCTACTTCCATGCACATGACTCATATGGGATGTTCCTCTCTGCCGGAAGCCCTGATCAAACAGTCCATCCGCGCGGGACTCTGCGACGGCTGGGGCGGATCTATGATGGGAACCGAGTTCTCCGATGTTCTGTTCGGAACTCCGAAGCCCGTTGACACCGAGGCAAACTTGGGCGTTATGAACGCTGAGAACGTAAACATCGTTGTGCACGGCCACGATCCGTCACTGTCCGAGATGATCTGCGAGTATGCCGATGATCCGGAGATGATCGCTTACGCAAAAGAAATGGGAGCCAAGGGCATCACCGTATCCGGTGTCTGCTGTACCTCAAACGAGGTGGCTATGCGCCGGGGAATCCCCATGGCAGGAAACTTCCTGCAGCAGGAGAACGTAGTCCTGACCGGAGCCTGCGAGGCCATTGTAGTAGATGTACAGTGTATCTTCCCGGCTCTTGGACCCTTGAGCAAGTGCTTCCACACCAAGTTCATCACCACCTCTCCCGTGGCTCAGATGCCGGATTCCGAGTTTATCCGCTTCAATGCCAAGACCGCAGGGGAGAACGCCAAAGCGATCGTAAAGATGGCGATCGAGAACTTCAAGAACAGAAAGCCGGAGCTGGTACATATCCCGGATATGAAGCAGAAAGCTACTGTCGGATATTCTCTGGAGGCCATCGTAAAGACTCTGGACGGCGTTACCAATACCCAGGTAGACCAGACCGGAACCCTGAAGCCTCTGTGGGACTGCGTGGCAGCCGGCGTTATCCGCGGCGCTGTAGCTATGGTTGGCTGCAACAACCCGAAGGTACGCCCCGACTACGCTCACATTGAACTTATGAAATACCTCCTGAAACATGACATCATCATCGTGGCATCCGGATGCTCCGCTCAGGCGGCTGCCAAGGCGGGACTGATGGATAAGAGAGCAAAAGATCTCTGCGGCGCGGGCCTGAAGAGAGTCTGCGAGCTGGCTGACATTCCGCCGGTTCTGCACATGGGCTCCTGCGTGGATATCAGCCGTATGATGAATCTGGTATCCGAGCTGGCCAAGGTAGGCGGCGTAAACATTTCTCAGCTTCCGGTTGTGGGCTGCGCTCCCGAGTGGATGTCCGAGAAAGCCGTATCCATCGGCAACTACGTAATCGGTACCGGTATCGACACCTTCCTGGGCGTTGATCCGTACGTATCCGGTTCCAGCGAAGTGGCAGAGCTTTTGACCAACGGAACGAGACAGTGGGTAGAGGCTGCGTTCACTGTTGAGAAAGATATTGAGCAGCTGGGCATCAAGATGAGAGACCGCATCGAGGAGAAGCGTGCCGCTCTGGGTGTCTGATCAATTTAAAGGCAGATGAATTAGCATGAAAATAGCGGTAACAGGCAAAGGCGGGGTGGGAAAGACCACCTTCGCCGCCACCCTGGCCCGGCTTTACGCGGCCGAGGGAAGGAAGGTCCTGGCGGCTGACGTGGATCCGGACGCGAATCTGGGACTGGCCCTGGGATTTTCTGAAGAAGAACTGGACTCCATCGTTCCCATCAGCAAGATGCGGAAACTGGTGGAGGAGCGGACGGGGGCCACACCGGACAACAAGTTTTATAAGCTGAATCCGAAAGTGGATGATATCCCTGAGAAATACGGCAAAACCTGCAACGGCGTGAAACTGCTGGTGCTTGGCACTGTGGAAACGGCCAACAGCGGCTGCGTGTGTCCGGAGCATGTGATGCTGAAGCGGATCATCAATAACCTGGTGCTTCACCGGGATGATGTGGTGATCCTGGATATGGAGGCCGGCCTGGAGCATCTGGGCAGAGGCACCACCGAGGGCATGGACTATTTTGTGGTAGTCATCGAGCCCGGAGCCAGAAGCGTGCAGACCTATAAGAATGTGAAGCGGCTGGCCGAAGGCCTGGGCGTCCACCAGGTTCATGTAGTGGCCAATAAGGTCCGGGACGAAAAGGATGAAGCCTTTATCCGGGAGAAGATCCCCGCGGAAGACCTGCTGGGAATGGTCCACTACAATGAGCAGGTCATTGACGCGGACCGGCAGGGCTGCTCTCCCTATGACTTCAGTCCGCAGGCAGTCAGCGAGATCCGTGAGATCAAAGAAAAAATCGATAAAACAATCATGTAAACAGGAGGAAAAAAATGGCTACATTATTTCAGAGAGTATTCAGTGGAAATGATGCCGTTTACGGCCTGACCGAGGGCATCATTGACAAGGCGATCGAGCAGTACGGCGAAGAGAAAGCAGTAAGCTTTCCTAATACTGCCTACAGCCTTCCCTGCTACTATGCAGTGACTGGAACCAAAATTACCAACCTGAAAGAACTGAAAGAAGCTCTGGGCGTGGTAAAGACCCTGATGACCAGAGAAAACGAGCTGAACGACGTGTTCATGTCCGGTGTTGCCACCGCTCTGTGCGCGGAGTTCATCGAGGCGACCAAGTACATTGACGGCGCGAATCCTTATGAGGAGCCCTGCTATGGACATCTGGGTGACCCCGTGATCCGTGAGCTGGGTGTTCCGCTGGTTACCGGCGATATCCCCGGCGTTGCAGTTATCCTGGGTTCCGCACCCACCGCAGAGCAGGCAGTTGCCCTGGTTAAGAGCTATCAGGCACAGGGTATCCTGGTTACTCTGGTAGGCGGAGTGATCGATCAGCTTCAGGAGCAGGGATACAAGACCGGCGCCAACGTGCGTGTGATCCCCCTGGGCAAGGATGTGACTTCCGTTATTCATGTTGTATCCGTTGCCATCCGTGCGGCTCTGATCTTCGGAAATGTTACTCCGGGAGACGCAGGCGCGCTGATGACCTACACCAAAGACCGTGTGCCGGCTTTCGTAAATGCTTTCGAGCCTCTGGACGATGTGATCGTGGCCTGCGGCGCAGGCGCTATCGCGCTGGGCTTCCCGGTTATCACCAACGATGACAAGGATGTTCCCCCGATCCCGAAGAGCCTGATCATCCAGAAAGATGTGGACAAATGGAACGCTACCTCCCTGGAGGCCCGCGACATCAAGATCAAGATCACCAATATCGATATCCCGGTTGCTTTCGCCTCCGCTTTCGAGGGTGAGATCATCCGTAAGGGCGATATGCAGGTTGAGTTTGACGGCTCCCGTGTAGACTGTGTGGAGCTGGTTTCCATGAAAGAACTCTCCGAGGTTGAGGATCACAAGATCGAACTGATCGGACCCGACATCGATGAGTTCGAGGTGGGAAGCAAGCACAGCATCGCTTACGTGGTAGAGGTAGCCGGCAAGAGCATGCAGGCAGACTTTGAGCCTGTATTCGAGCGTAAATTCCACAGCTACTTAAACTGCATCGAAGGTGTTATGCACACCGGCCAGCGTGACATGATCCGTATCCGTATCAGCAAAGAGGCCTTCAACGCAGGCTTCCGCGCGAAACATCTGGGCGAGGTTCTGTACGCGCAGGTAAAGAACGAGTTTGAGGCAGTTGTTGACAAATGCCAGGTGAAGATCTACACCAATCCGGAAGACTGCACCAAGATGCGTCATGAGGTGGCTATGCCCATCTTCGACAAACGTGATGAGAGACTGGCTTCCATGACAGACGAGGCTGTTCCGGTATACTACAGCTGTATCATGTGCCAGGCATTCTCCCCCAGCCATGTATGCGTGGTTACTCCCGAGCGTCTGGGACTGTGCGGAGCCGTTTCCTGGTTCGACGCGAAAGCTACCCACGAGCTGCAGCCCAACGGACCCTGCCAGGTTGTGACCAAAGAGCGCTGCATCGATGAGCGGATCGGTGAGTATGAGGATGTAAATGAGATCGTTAAGAAGCTGTCCCAGGGCGCGCTGGAAGACGTATCTCTGTACTCCATCATGGAGAAGCCCATGACCTCCTGCGGATGCTTCGAGTGTATCTGCGGTATCGAGCCCTTCTCCAACGGCGTATGTATCGCCAACCGTGAGTACGCTGGACAGACTCCTCTGGGAATGACCTTCCCCGAGCTGGCTTCCATGACCGGCGGCGGCGTGCAGACTCCCGGATTTATGGGACACGGCAAGCACTTCATTGCTTCCAAGAAGTTTATGAAGGCAGAGGGCGGCGTAGCCCGTATCGTGTGGATGCCCAAAGAGCTGAAGGAGCAGGTAAAAGACAACCTGAACAAGACCGCGAAAGAGCTCTACGGAATCGACAACTTTACCGATATGATCGGTGATGAGACCATCGCTACCGATCCGGAAGAGCTGGTAGCATTCCTGACTGAAAAAGGTCATCCGGCACTGAGCATGGATCCCATGATGTAAGAAATTTTCAGGCGTATTTCCGGCACGGCACAGTGCCGGAAATGCCCTGGTTTTTGTGCGTTCAGGATTGACAGAATCCGCAAAATGTTTTAAGGTATGAGATAGATAAAAACAGTAAGGAGGCTTGTTTAAAATGCCGTTTAATCGCAAACCACAGAAGTTCAGCGCATCCATCAAAGAAGTAGAAATCGGATGCGGCGAAAAAGCAGTCAAGATCGGAGGAGCCAGCGTATTCCCCTTCTACACCTTTGACGGTGACGAGGGACATGCTCCCAAGGTAGGTGTGGAGATCACCGATATGGGCCTTGAGAACGCTCCCGAGGGTGTGAAGGCTTACTATGCAGGCGCTTCCACCATGGCTGAGATCGCAAAGAAGGCTGCTGAGATGCCTGGAGCAGATTTTGTTGTACTGCGTCTGGAAGGCGGAGATCCCAACGGAGTCAACAAACCGGTAGAAGAGCTGGTAGCAGTTGCCAAAGAAGTAGCTGACGCCATCGATGCTCCCCTGGTAGTGGAAGGCTGCAAGAATGTCGAGAAGGACAGCGAGCTGCTGCCCAAGATCGCTGAGGCTCTGCAGGGCAAAAATGTTCTGCTGATGTCCGCTAAGGAAGAGGACTACAAAGCCATCGGCGCCGCTGCAGGCCTGGCTTATAATCAGAAAGTAGGCGCTGAGTCTGCCGATGATATCAACCTGGCAAAACAGCTGAACGTAGTTCTGACGCAGCTGGGAGTTGCTCCGGAAAGCATCGTTATGAATGTAGGAACTGCCGCAGTAGGATACGGATTTGACTACGTTATCTCTACCATGGACCGTGTAAGAGCCGCTGCTCTGTCCCAGGATGACAAGATGCTGCAGATGCCCATCATCGCTCCGGTTGCTTCCGAGGCATGGTCTGTAAAAGAGTCCACCGCTTCTGAGGAGGATGCTCCGGGATGGGGTCCTGTAGACGAGAGAGGCGTCTCCATGGAAGTACAGACAGCAGCCGCATGTCTGGTATCCGGCTCTGATGCCGTAATTTTGAAACATCCTCAGTCCGTTGCAACAATCTCTAAGATGATTAAAGAATTAATGTAATGTGAGAAAAGAGGAGGATAAAGAATCATGGCATTAACAGGTATTCAGATTTTTAAAATGACACCGAAGAAAAACTGTAAGGAGTGCGGATGCCCCACCTGTATGGCTTTCTCCATGAAGGTGGCTCAGGGCGCGATGGATATCTCCGCATGTCCCCACATGTCAGAGGACGCTCTGGCTCAGCTGTCTGAGGCAACTGCTCCGCCGATGAAGACCATCAAGATCGGAACCGGCGACAATGAGTTCAGCCTGGGCGGAGAGACTGTTCTGTACAGACATGAGAAGACTTTTGTCAGCGAGACAAGATATGCCGCAACTGTATGCAGCTGCATGGATGATGCCGCTGTTGACGCAAGACTGGCCGGCGTTTCCGCTGTTGACTACGAGCGTATCGGCGAGAGAATGTACACCGAGCTGGTTTATGTAAATTACGCGAAAGATACAGATTCCGCGAAATACGTGGAGCTGGTTAAGAAAGCCGCAGCTACCGGAAGAACTCTGGTGCTGGGATGCAAGTGCCCCGAGACTGCCAAGGCAGCTCTGGAGGTATGCAAGGACAGCAAGCCGGTTCTGAACGGAGCCAATGCTTCCAACTATGAGGAAATGAACAAGATCGCTACAGAGGCCGGAGTTGTTCTGGGCGTTTCCGGAGCAAATCTGGACGAACTGTACGATACTACCGCCGCTCTGGAGAAACTGGGCAATAAGAACCTGATCCTGGATGTGACCATGGGAAGCATCAAGGAGACCTTTGAGGCTGCTGTTTCTGTACGCCGCGCCGCGATCAAGGATTCCGACAGAACCTTCGGATATCCCTCCATCGTAAATGTAGCAGCTCTGGCTCAGGGTGACAAGGCAATGCAGGAGGCTCTGGTTGCTCTGTTCACCATGAAATACGGCTCCATCATCGCTGTTGAGGAGATGGACTACGCTATGGCTCTTCCGCTGTACGGCCTGAGACAGAACCTGTTCACCGACCCGCAGAAGCCCATGAAAGTTGCTCCCGGAATCTACCCGCTGAACGGCGCAGATGAGAATTCTATCTGCCTGACCACCGTAGATTTCGCTCTTACATATTTCCTGGTATCCGGAGAGCTGGAGCGTTCCGGAATCCCCTGCAACCTGGTAATCTCCGATGCAGGCGGACTTTCCGTTCTGACCGCTTGGGCTGCCGGAAAACTCTCCTCCACTTCCATCTCTACCTACATCAAGGAAGAGGTTGAAGGAAAGGTGAAATCCAGAAAGCTGATCATCCCCGGAAAAGTTGCCGTACTGAAGGGCGATCTGGAAGCGAAGCTGCCGGGCTGGGAGGTAATCGTAGCTCCTCTGGAGGCAGTACAGCTGGTGAAATTCCTGAAGGATATGCAGGCAAACGGCCAGTTATAATCAGGGATCATCCATTCTGTTTCTTTTATAAAAGGAAAGCGAAGGCAGGCCTCTTGGCCTTGCCTTCGTTTAAATAAGAATAAAGGAGAAAACTTATGGCAAAATTTGTAGTAATTGGAGAGAGAATTTCCGTAACTGCTCCGTCCATCAACCGGGCATTCGCAGAGAAGGATCCGGAGCCGATCCTGACCAGAGCAAAACAGCAGCTGGATGCCGGCGCTACCTACCTGGATGTAAACATCGGACCGGCAGAGAACAACGGCGAGGACATTATGAAATGGGCCGTTACTCTTCTGCAGGAGAACTTTGACAATGTTCCGCTGGCTCTGGATACCGCCAATAAGAAAGCCATCGAGGCAGGTATCTCCGTATACAACAGAGCAAAAGGCAAACCCATCGTAAACTCCGCTGACGCTTCCGGACGTATCGAGTACATCGACCTGGCTGCAGCTAATGACGCGATCGTTATCGCTCTGTGCAACGGCGATGGAATCGCAAAAGACAACGACGAGCGTATGGCTTATCTGACCACTCTGCTGGAGAGAGGTCTGGAGCACGGCATGGAAGATCAGGATATCTGGTTTGACCCGCTGTTCGTAGTTGTAAAGGGTATGCAGGACAAACAGATGCAGGTTCTGGAGTTCATCAAGATGATCTCCGACATGGGACTGAATTCCACCGGCGGTCTGTCCAACAACTCCAACGGAGCACCCAAGACCCTTCGTCCTATCATGGATTCCGCTCTGGTTGCTATGTGCATGATGCAGGGCCTGACTTCTGCTATCGTGAACCCCAACGACCTGAGACTGATGGAGACCATCAAGACCTGTGACGTATTCAAGGGCAACACTCTGTACGCAGATTCCTATCTGGAGCTGTAATTTCGGAAGACATTTACAGGATTTATATGCTGCCGTCCGGCGCGATCTCGGATCACGCCGGGCGGCAGTTTTTCTGTCCGCGATTTTATGCACGGAAACTGCGGACAGACAGGGGAATAGCATTGAAAAATGGCGAAAACTATGCTAAGATGAGTTTGTTATATATGTGACAATACGACATGATCCTGCGGCAGGATCAGTGTAAGTGTCCAAAAGAAAGGATTAAGTGTATGTTTAAGGTTACATTTCAGCTGGAGGGGGCAGGATCAGTAGAAGCCTTTGCCCAGGAGGATGAGAATCTTCTGAATGTGGCCCAGAAGTCAAATGTGGCCATCGATGCCCCCTGTTCAGGAAACGGTATGTGCGGGAAATGCAGAGTAAAGCTGATAGCCGGAGAATTGGACTCCAAGAAGACCCGCCATATCAGTGACGAGGAGTACGAAAATGGGTGGCGGCTGGCCTGCTGCAGTAAAGTGATCGGAGACGTGACCGTGGAGGTGCCGGACATCGCGTCGGCGTACCGGAGCCGCATGAAGGTCGCGGACTTAAGTTCCACACAGGAAGTGGAGCTTTTTGAGAACACCAAGAAACAAGTGGAGGATGCAGGGATCCTGCTGAAAAACAGCATGAGCGTGCTGGAGATCCGGATGCAGGAGCCTACCCTGGACGATACCATGCCGGACAACGAGAGGTTTGAGTGGGCTGTGAAAGCAGCTTCCGGAATGGACCGCGTGAGAATTCCTTATTCCGTCATGCACAAAATGGCCCGGGTATTCAGGGAAAACCATTTCCATGTGCAGTGCGTGGTGAGGAAAACCAGCAAGGATATCTTTATTTATGATATCCTCCCTGCGGACAGCAAGCCGGTGATCGGCGGCCTGGCTGTGGATATCGGAACCACAACGGTTTCGGCGATCCTTATGAATATGGAGACGGGAGAGATCCTGGCCAAGGCATCTTCCGGAAATGGACAGATCCGCTACGGAGCGGATGTGATCAACCGGATCATCGAGTCTCAGAAACCGGGAGGCGCTGAGCGTCTTCAGAAAGCCATTATCGGGGAGACCATTAATCCTCTGATCAACGAGATGTGCAGGAGCATTCAGTTCCCTAAGAACCATATTTACCGGATGGCAGTGGCGGGCAATACAACCATGAATCATCTGCTGATGGGGGTGGATGCGGAGCCCATCCGTACGGAACCGTACATCCCCACCTTCTTTAAAACAAATTCTTTATTTGCTTCCGATATCGGCATAGACATTCATCCGGATGCCCATATTATCATGGCTCCCAATATCGGCAGCTATGTAGGCGGGGATATTACCGCCGGCGCTTTTGTGAGCCTGATCTGGAACCGTCCGCAGATGTCCCTTTTCATCGATCTGGGGACCAACGGCGAATTGGTATTCGGCAATTCCGATTTTCTGATGAGCTGCGCCTGCTCGGCAGGGCCGGCCTTTGAGGGCGGCGATATCAGCTGCGGCATGAGAGCCACAGACGGAGCCATCGAGGCCTGCGTCATCGACAGAGATACGATGGAGCCGCATTTCTCCGTTATCGGCGGGGAAGGCACAAAGCCTGTAGGTATCTGCGGTTCTGGAATTATCGACATTATCGCGGAACTTTTCACCTGCGGCATCATCAACGCCAAGGGCAAGTTTGTCCGGGAGGGCGAGAGAGTCCGTCATGATAAATACGGCATGGGAAGCTATATCCTGGCCTTTGAAAAGGATGCCGGAAGCGTCAAGGATGTGGAGATCACAGAGGTGGATATCGACAATTTTATCCGGGCCAAGGGCGCCATTTTCTCCGCGATCCGCACGATGCTGAAATCTCTGGACTTTACAGTAGACATGATCGACGATGTGTACGTGGCCGGAGGCATCGGCAGCGGCATCAACATGCGCAATGCGGTAAATATCGGCATGTTCCCGGATATTCCGAAGGAAAAGTTCCACTACATCGGCAACTCTTCCCTGACGGGTGCCTATTCCATGCTGCTGTCCACCCAGGCTGAGAGAAAGGTTTACGAGGTGGCCAGAAATATGACGTATCTGGAACTGTCCACAGTTCCTTCCTATATGGATGAGTTCGTGGGAGCCTGCTTCCTGCCTCACACAGACAGTGAGATGTTCCCCAGCGTCCATCTGAAATAATTTTGCCGGGAGATTGATTATGGATTTTCCTTATGAAAAAGACAGCAAAGAGCGGATGCCCTACGAGCATTATATGGAGATCTACCGGGGTCTGGACCCGCGGGACATCAGCAGCAGAACGAATATTCCATATAACAGTGAAACACAGACCTTTACCCTCCGTCTGATGGGCGTGACCTATCAGGTGTCCTGGCCGGACTACGAGGTCCGGCATCTGGACCGGGAGGATCTTCAGTATTATCCCCTGGAGGGAGCGGCCAATGCCAGGATTCTGGTGCTGCGCTACCTGACGGAGGGAGCGGCTGCGCCGGCCACAGGAAAATTCCTGACCTATCGGGAGGTTCCCTGGGGCGAGGTGTATTTTAAACAGTTTCAGGGCCGGTGCCTTTTCAGGCTGGCATACGGTTTTGGAAATAAATTGCAGAAATTCAGAGAGATCATGGAGAAACTGGGCGGCCGGCCGCTTTCCCACGGGGATGCGGGCTATGAGTTCGAGTTTCTGAACGGTCTGTATCTGCAGTTCCTGCTGTGGGAGGGGGACGATGAATTTCCGCCCTCAGCCCAGATTCTCTTCTCCGATAATTTTCCGGTGGCTTTTGTTATGGGAGAAGATATGGCGGTGGTGGGCGATGTGTCCATCGGCGCCCTGAAAGCGCTGAGTTAAGTTTCAATTTCATAGTGTCACAATAGTAGAGTAAATATTGCGCGTAAAGTGTCTCAAGGATGGGAAGTTGCCTGGGAACGAAGGAAACGATGATTTTCCACGATGCAATGTTGCGTCCGCTACTGCATTAGAGACGATGAGCACACAATCTTCTTTGGTGTAGTACCTGCTGCGCCGCTATGAAGAAAAACAAAAAGGAGGTTGTGTGATGAAACAACAAATGAATATCAAAACTGTTGCCGCCGCCGCAGTGCTGGTGGCAATGAACATTATCTTATCCAGGGTATTTGCCATTAATGTGGGCCCTACCCTGCGTATCACAATCAGTACCACGCCGATCTTTCTGGCCGGACTCTGGTTCGGCCCGGCAGTCGGCGCTGTCTGCGGGGCCGCGGGGGACCTTCTCGGAAGTCTGTTCCAGGGTTATGCCCCCAATCCGCTGATTATGGCGGCTGCTGTTTTATGCGGCCTGATTCCCGGACTTATGAAAAAATATGTATTTCACAATAAGATCAGTTTCTGGAAGATCCTGGTGATCGTATCCATTCACGGGCTGGCTGGATCTATGGGACTGACCCTGCTGGGACTTCACCTGATGTATGGAAGACCTCTGGCAGAACTGTTTGTCACCCGGGCGGTCCAGACAGTGGCGCTGGTGATCGTCAACTCGATCCTGGTGAATCTGCTCTATGTCAGTCCTCTGACAATGTTTGTGAACCGTATGTTTTTGAAAACCCGGACCAGAGCAGGAGCCGGAAGATAGCAGACAGACTAAAAAAGCCATGGGATGAAAAATTTTTTTGAAATAAGCCTGAAAATGTGTGTAGAAAGGTGGAAAAAGGAAATGGGTTACGCAACAAAAGGATGTGATGAATTTGTGGAGGTGCTTTCTTCCAAGGCGCCGGTTCCCGGAGGGGGAGGCGCTTCGGCTCTGGTGGGAGCCATAGGGGCAGCTCTCTGCAACATGGTGGGAAATCTCACTGTGGGGAAAAAGAAATACGCGGATGTGGAGGAAGAACTGCGGGGCCTGATGGAGCAGGTGACATCCATTCAGAACCGTTTTCTCCAGTTGATAGATGAGGATGCCCAGGGATTCGCGCCTTTGGCAAAGGCCTACGGCCTTCCCTCCGGAACAGAGGAAGAAAAGGCGGAGAAAGCCCGGGTTATGGAAAAATGTCTGAATGAGGCCTGCGGTGTTCCCCTGGAGATCATGGAAAACTGCTGCAGGGCCATTGACCTGATTGAAGTTTTTGCCGCGAAGGGTTCTGTTTTGGCAGTCAGCGACGCGGGAGTGGCCGCGGCCTGCTGCCGGGCTGCCCTGAAGGGCGCCAGCCTGAATATCTATATCAATACAAAGAGCATGAAAGACAGAAGCCGGGCGGAGGAACTGAATCAGAAGTGTGATGAAATGATCGCCGTATACGGCGCGAAGGCAGAAAAACTTTTTGACAGTGTTCTGCAGAAACTGAAATAAGGGAGGGAGAAAGATGGCCAGACAATTACTCGGAAAAGAAGTAACGGCAGCTTTAAATGAAAAGATCAAAAGCCAGGCAGCGGCTCTGAAGGAAAAAGGAGTAGAACCGACTCTGGGGATCATCCGGGTAGGAGAGAGAGAAGACGATCTGTCCTATGAGAGAGGGGCGGTCAAGCGCTGTGAAACCCTGGGCGTAGCCTACAAAAAGATCCTTCTTCCGGCGGATGTAAGCCAGGAGGAATTGATGGAGGCTGTGCGCCAGGTCAATGAGGACGAAACGATCCACGGCGTACTGATCTTCCGTCCCCTGCCCAAACATCTGGATGAGGAGGCCGTAATCCAGGCGCTGGATCCGGAAAAGGATGTGGACGGCATTACAGACGGTTCAATGGTAGGCGTGTATTCAGGAAAAGAGCAGGGATTCCCGCCCTGTACCCCCCAGGCATGTATGGAAATCCTGGATCATTACGGAATTGACTGTACCGGCAAAAAAGCCGTAGTGGTGGGAAGAAGCCTGGTAGTGGGAAAACCGGCGGCTATGATGCTGCTGAAAAAGAACGCTACGGTGACGGTATGCCATACCCGGACCAAGGATATGCCCTCTGTAGTGAAGGAAGCGGATCTTGTGATCGTGGCCGCGGGAAGAGCCGGCGTTGTGGATGAACGCTATGTCTCTCCCGGCCAGATCGTGATCGATGTAGGTATCAATGTAAACGAGCAGGGTAAGCTCTGCGGCGATGTGGCCTACGATAAGGTAGAGCCTATTGTGGAGGCCATTACCCCGGTTCCCGGAGGCGTGGGAAGTGTAACGACTTCTGTGCTGGTAGGACATGTGGTAGAGGCAGCGGCCAGAAAGTGCCGCTGATCGAAAGCGAAAACAGGGATGGAAGCCCCGGCAGATACGCCGGAGCCCCGTCCCTGTTTTTTTGGAAAAGCAAAAGGTTTGCTGGTGGTGGGAAGGCTATAAATAAAGAATCACGCAATTAGAGATCATAATGCGGCGGCTTGGCACATATGCTATAACAGTACATTGGAAAGGACAGGAACTTATATGGATGCATTTGCTGTTTACAGAGATATACAGGCCAGAACCAAGGGGCAGTTCCTGATCGGGGTGGTCGGCCCGGTGAGGACAGGAAAATCCACATTCATCCGCCGCTTTCTGGAGGTTTTGGCGCTGCCGGCCATGGAGGAGCAGGCCAAGGCGGAAGTGAGGGATCAGCTGCCGCTTTCAGGCTCAGGTACACTGATCACAACAGTGGAGCCGAAATTTATCCCCAAGGAGGCGGTGGAGATCAGCCTGGGTGAAAATATACCGATCCGGCTGCGTCTCATAGACTGCGTAGGTTTTTTAGTGCCGAACGCCACCGGAAATATGGAAAATGAAAAGGAAAGAATGGTGAAAACCCCTTGGTTTGAGGAGGCGATCCCTTTTCATGAAGCGGCGGAGATCGGAACACGGAAAGTAATCTCGCAGCACTCTACACTGGGGATCATTGTCACAACCGACGGCTCTTTCGGGGAAATCCCCCGGGAAAATTTCACAGAGGCAGAGGCCAGAACCGTGGAAGAACTGAAAAAACAGGGAAAGCCTTTTCTGATCCTGGTAAATTCCGTGAAGCCCTACAAAGAAGAGACGCAGAAACTGACCCGGGAATTGTCGGAAAAATACGGAGCTTCCGCTCTCGCGGTCAACTGCGACCAGCTGAGAGGGGATGACATCGTCCGGATCCTGGAGTGCCTGCTGTACGAATTTCCGCTGCGCCAGATGGAATTTTACATACCTAAATGGGTGGAACTTCTGCCGCTCCAGGATCCGCTGAAGGCAGAACTGCTGGAAAAGATCCGGGATCTGACCTCGGATCTTAAGTATATCCGGGATGTGAGAAAAGAGTCGGTGCGGCTGGAAAGCGAGTATGTAAAAAATGTATCGCTGCTTTCCGTGGATCTTTCCAGCGGCGTGGTAAAGGTACAGGTGGAAATGAAAGAAAAATATTACTACAGCATGGTCAGCGAGATGACCGGCGTTCCCATCCAGGGAGAGTACGATCTGATGCGGGCTCTGAAGGAACTTTCCGCCATGAAAGACGAGTATTCCAGGGTCCAGAACGCCATGGAGTCTGTCCGGGGAAGCGGATACGGGGTCGTTATACCGGAGAAAGAGGAGATTGTGCTGGATGATCCGGTGGTGATCCGGCAGGGCAGCAAATTCGGGGTAAAGATACGCTCTACCAGTCCTTCCATCCACATGATCAAGGCAAATATCGAAACAGAGATCGCGCCCATCGTGGGAACGGAAAAGCAGGCGGAGGACCTGATCGCGTATATCCGAGAAAGCGGCCGCCAAAAGGACGGGATCTGGAAAACCAATATTTTCGGGAAATCCGTGGAACAGCTGGTAGAGGACGGGATCCGGGCAAAGATCGCCCAGATTACAGAGGAGAGTCAGGTAAAACTTCAGGAATCCATGCAGAAGATCGTAAATGACAGCAGGGGCGGCATGGTGTGCATTATCATATAAAATCTGCTGCCGCAGGGCCAGAAAGCGGTTTGGGAAATGTCCCGGGGAAAAACTCCGGGACATTTCCGGCGATTATCTGCAGGAATAGGCTTGCCAGCCATTGAAATTGGTAGTAAGATAAAAAAAGAAACGCAATAAGAAGTAACATTCTTAAATAAAGCGCGGAGGGTAAAAAGATGTTTGAAAATATCGGAAAAAAGATAGTTGGTGTCGGAAAGGGTGTTATGAGAGGTACCCAGACGTTTTCTGAGACAGTCTCACTGAACGCCAGAATCGATGAGTGCAGAAAAAATCTGAATAACTGCTATTCACAGCTGGGTCAGGCGTATTATACCAGAGCACAGGGAAATGTTCCCCCGGAGTTCAAGGGGATTTTTGATCAGATCCAGATGCTGAATCAAAATATTATCCAGCTTCAGGAACAGATCAAGATCGTGAAGGGCATCCGTCAGTGCCCCAACTGCGGCGCGGAGGTAGGCAGCAATGTAATGTTCTGCGGAAACTGCGGCTACAGCATGCCGCCGGTTCAGGCAGGCATGTCCGGCAACGGCCCGGCCTGTCCAAGCTGCGGCGCGCCTCTGGAGGAGGGAGCGGCTTTCTGTACGAACTGCGGAGCAAAAGTGGTAAGACCGGAGCAGCCGGCAGCCGGATATCAGTCCGCCCCGGTTCCCCAGCCTGAACCTGCGGCACCCGGAAAGACCTGCCCCAACTGCGGAGCGCCTGCGGCGGCGGACGCGGCTTTCTGCAACGAGTGCGGATCCAGTCTTCTGGCAGGGGAAAAGCCTCAGGAAACCTATTCCTATCAGGAGCCGGAACCGGTTCAGAATACGGAGACCATCCAGGAGCCGGAGTTTGCTTCGGCAGAATCCTATAGAACGGAAGAGCCGGCTGATATGGGACAGCCCGGGGAGAATTTCGGGATGCCCAATTTCCAGCAGCCTGAAGGGATGATGAGCGGAAGCGCAGGCGGCAGAGTCTGCCCGAACTGCGGCACACACCTGGAAAACGATGCTGTATTCTGTTCAGAGTGCGGCAGCAGAGTCGGTTGATCCGCTTCTGCAGGATAAACCATAAGACAGGAGAAAGGTTATGGACAACCTCTTTCTGATATTTTTAATGGCAGTATTTGCTGTTGTTCTTTTATATGACCTGCTGGGACACAGGCATGGAAAAATCCGTCGAGGCTTCCTCGACTGGATTTTTCTGTGCCTTTTGGCCGTTGGCTTTACTGTGTCCGCCGTCCGGGGAGTGGGAGGGATGATCGAGGAAAACTCCAGGAGTAAACCCGGCATGTATCTGGCAAGCCGCTATCTGCAGGACGGCGACGCGGAAAAAGCCAGGGCCGCCGCGAAAAGCGACGGAAGCCTTACAAAAGCCCAGGAGGATCTGCTGGATGTGCTTTTCGCGGCTGTAGAGGGGGATTATCCGACGGTGTATTTTTCCTCGGAGCGGCTGCTGGAAGAAAAGGAAGTCAGCGGTGAACAGCAGTCCTGTGTGGAGGAACTAAACAAGATCGCCGGCGTTTATCTGGGACAGGACAGTTCCAGCGAGGAATTCGCCGCGCTGTTTGAAACAGACGAAGATCCGGATTTCAGCAATACTTCCGGATATCAGGCACCCAGCAAAGTGCTTTCTCTGGTTAACAGCTGCCTGGAGGCGGAGAATATCAAGGAGACAGAGGAACTGGAAGATTATTATCTTCTGGACAGCCAGGTGCGCTCTCAGAATCCGGATTCCATCGACAGCGCTCTGGTTGAGGAAATGACGGAAAAATACCAGGGCAGCCAGGAGATCCGGAAACTGGCAGTGAAATATTATGCTCTGCAGAATAATTACAGCGAGGCAGAGCGGCAGGCCAGGGAACTTCTGGATTTAGAGCAGTCGGCGGAAAATTACGTGATTTATACCGATGTGATCGCCCAGTCTGTTTATTCCGGAAATACCGGTGAAGAGAGTGATCCGGAAAAGGCCCGTCTGCTGGAAAAGGCTCAGGAACTGGAAGAGCAGGCCGGCCAGTACGAAGCTGACGAGGAAAAACAGGAAAAACTTCTTAATGAGGCGGAGGAGCTGCGGCAGGAAGCGGCAAATGTAGATCTTTACCGGGCAATCAATTTCCTGGAGGCAAAACGTCCCCTGTTCGGAGACAACAGCGGCCTTTATGACACCCAGATCGCCAAGCTGTATCTGGCGGCCGGAGACCGGGATTCTGCCAGGGAAAAGATTTACGAGGTGCTGGATGACGCGGATTCTCTGAGTGATGATTCACCGGTGAAAGAGTCTCTGGAGGACGTAATCGACGCTTATAATCAGACAACCTCCGAGGAAGTAAGCCCTGTGCTGAAAAGTTCTGTACGGGAATTCGTGGAGGCTCAGAGCCAGGATGTGATCCAGGTCGGTGAAGACACCATCAACGGAAAGATGGCGGATTATGTTACTTCTACGCTGAAGTATGATAAGCTGGGAATTTTTATCAGCCGGATAGATACGTCCAATTATCCGCAGATCACTGCTTATCTGAACGTCAACGGCAAAAAAGAAGGGCGCTGGAGCATGGCCAGCGAGTTTTACGCGGATGATTTTGAGATCATTGACACCCAGTATCAGATCGATGATTTTGAGATGAACTCCGATGCCAGCCGGACCGGAGTGGATATCGCCATTGTTATAGACACCAGCGGAAGTATGGCCGGAGATCCTCTGGAGGACGCGAAAACGGCGGCTCAGGCATGTGTGGAGGACATGGACACAGATCTTCAGCAGATCGCTGTCGTATCTTACAATTCAGACGCCCAGACAGTGGTGGAAAAGACCAGCAGCCGGGAGAGCCTTACGTACGGCATCAGCCAGATGACCAGCGGCGGGGACACCAATATCTCATCGGGTATCCTGGAAGGGCTGGACGCGATTTCCGGAGGAAACGCCGGCTCCAAGGCGCTGATCCTGATGACCGACGGCCAGGATGGGGATACACAGGCCATCGATGAGGCGACAGCCCGGGCAAACCGGGAGGGGATCGCCGTCTATACGGTAGGATTGGGAGATGTAAATGAGGAATACCTGAAAAATATCGCCGAGCAGACCGGAGGAAAGTTTATCCTGGCGGATAATTCCACGGAACTTGAGGATATTTATCTTACTCTTCAAAAATATATTATAAACAACTATGTCCTGACTTACACGGTGAAGGAAAACACGGACACGGATCCCAGATACCTGATGGCGTCTATTCCGGAATACCAGGTATCCGCCCAGAAAGACTATACCATCGGCGGCGGCACCGACGAAACAACGGAGGCGGAAAGCGGAGGCATCGGACCGGAGGCTTCAGATAATTCCCTGATTACTTCCGTTTCGCCCGGCGCGGTTTCCGTGGAAGAGGTTTCGAGAGGCCTGAGCGTAACGGTAAAGGGCGAGAACTTTGCCGAGGGAATGCATGTAAATATCGGAAATCTGGAACTCCAGGATGTGAAGGTAGCGGACGCCAACACACTGACCGGCACCTTAAAAGGTTCGCTGTCCACAGGGGTATACCGGGCCAGCGCCCAGTATCCGGACGGCCGGGTCGGGGTAAAAAACAGTGCTCTGTACGTGTTCCGGGCCGGAACTGCCTCAGCCGTGCGCATCGGCGGGACGGTGATCCGGGCCGATACCATCGGGCAGATTTCCGATAATACCTTTGTAGCTTCCGGAAATGTGCTGATCAATGATTTTATCCATTTCAGCGCGAACCTGGAGATACAGGCGTCGGCTCTTCCGGAAGACTTTTCAATGGATTCCGGTCAGACCTCTTATCTTGGAAACAGCGGAACTGTTTCCGGAAACGGGAAAATCTATATCAGCTATCCAAAAGCCTCCCAGACAGAGACCGGCTTTGCCAGCATGGTGCTGGACGGAAAGGATTATGTGGTCCGGGAGGGGGCTGTGGAGTTTGAGATCCAGGGCATGGATACCAGTATGGGCCAGTCCTTTGATCTGACAGTGCCGGGCATCACCAATGTGACAGTGGGAAGTGTTTCCATTGAGACAGACGGAATTAAGGTCCACATCAATGAACTGAACCCGAAAAAGATCGTGGACAGCGTAAAAGAAAGTCTGGGCGGCACAGATACCGGAACAGAAGAAAAAGAGGCAGTGGATGCCGCTGAGGACAAGGAAGAGAAAGAAGACGACAAGGAAGATAAAGGGGAAAGCCGGGATAAGGCCTTTTCCTTCCAGCCGGCGGACACCTCCGCCAGCCTGGATCTGGCTATCCGGCAGAACAATATCGACTTTGGCGGAGAAATCACCTTAAACGTCAATGACGCGCTGCGGTTCGGAGCTTTCGGCCTCCGGGAGATCGGACTGAAGTTTAACACGCTGGATGAGAATCAGGAGTACTGGAAAGTATCCGGAGCGATCGATTTCTCTACGATCGTAAAAGGATTCGGCGGAGCGGGGATCTCCGGTATGAACGCCTCTATTTCCTCCTGGTACTGGATGTTTGACAGTATGGAGGTGGGGCTGGATCTCTACCCGGGCATCGGGATCTACAATGTTCTGTATGTAGACGAGATGGCGCTGAAGGTAGAGGGAGTCAGCGGACTGATCGCGGACGCGGGATGGGTTTCGGACAATGTCAAATCCATTCTGTTTGCCGGCCAGGATCTCCAGGCTCTGAAGGACAATAAACCGGACTTTAAACTGACCGGTACCGTAGGAGCGGATGTAAACCTGTTTAAGTCACTGAATCTTCCGGTTCCGGAGGACATGACAAAGTGGGGAGAACTGGGCACCATCGATGGTGATATCACGCTGAACTTTACGGAGCCGTCCTTTGACATATCGGCGGCGCTGAATCTGCTGCAGCACGAGATCGCCAATGCCTCTCTGGGATTCGGCCAGTCAGGATTTTATATAAATGCCAGGGCGCAGCTGGAACTGGAAATGCTGGGAATGCAGCTGGGCGGCGGCATTGAAATCGGGCTGGATGCTTCCTGGGAACAGCTGGGAGTCGGCCTGGGGCTGGACGGCCATGTGGACTGCAACATGCTGAATCTCCACTGTCAGGGAGATATCCGTCTGGATGTGGATGTCCGTACAGACGGCACGCTCTTTTCCGTATCCATCGCGGAAAACGGAAACGAGCACAGATTCTGGTATGAAGACAACGGGGAACTGTTTCTGTGGAATAAGATCCACTTTTCATGACCCGGGACAGGAGGAAGCAGATGAAAAAAGCATTTAGCATTTTGGCAGCGGTTTTCCTCTGTCTGTGCTTTGGAACAGTATCCGCAGGCGCTGCTTCAGAGACAGTGGAAGTAAATCTGTCGGAGGCACGCCAGGAATGCGTGTTTGAAGTGCGCTGGGAGGAAACGGAGACCCAGGCAGAGGTGAGGATTACAGCGCCTGACGGCACAGTCTACGGGACAGAGGAAACGCCTGATCAGGTGACGCGTATGGAAGGGGCGGCGTATTTTTATATAGGAGACGCTGCCGCCGGAAAGTGGGAAGTCACAGTGGACGGCAGTTCCCTGGGAAATGTGGATGTAAATGTGGGATCCCTGCCCCAGAGCATGAAGATTGATTCCTTTACCGTAAAGGAAAACGGCAGAGGCGGCTACGATGCGTCCTGGAGTGTTTCCGACTATCCGGAAAATGTAACCGTCGAAATCTATGCGGATACAGACAATCAGGGCTATGACGGAACACTGGCAGCTTCCGGGGGAACCGGGGCCAAGGGCAGTCTTTCCTTTGAGATGCCCGGGGTGGACAGCGGCTATTATTACTTCTATATGACAGTTTCCCAGAGCAGCGGAATTTTTAATTCCGCTTATGGGGACACGGCGTTTTTCTACGACAATTCCGGCGGAGCCGATAAACTGCAGGATGTGCAGGCCTTTCTGCTGAACGGGGATGTGTATGTCAGATGGACCGGCCAGGAAGGCGGCCTGTACCGGGTGATGCTTTTTGATCCGGATACCAAGCTGCTCCTGTCTTCGGTGGAGACAGAGGATAATTCCTATGTGCTTCCCATGCCGGAAGGCCATGACAGCGTCCTGGCGGCAGCGGCATCCTGGAACAATGAAAGACTTGGAAGATTTGATGTGTTCGAGGTTTCTTCGGACAGCGCCATAGACGCTTCGGTCACTTACCCGGAGGAACAGGCCACAAACCAGGAGGTGATCTTCGCGGAGGTAAGCTTCAGCGGAGACTGTACGGTCTCCGCCACCAGAAACGGAGAACTGCTTATGGAGGACGAGACAGTCCAGGGCAGGTATGAGATCCATCTTTTGGAAGGAGACAATGCCATTGTATTCCTGATTTCGGACGGTCAGGGAAACACAGCCACCTTTTTGAAAGACATATATCTGGACACCACGCCGCCTCAGCTTTCACTGAAAAGAAATCTGAACAACGTGCGCACCAGCGATTCTTATATTTACGTGGAAGGCTATACGGAAGCGGGAGTGACCCTCACCTGCAACGGCCAGCCGGTAGAAATGACGGGCAGCTATTTCAGCTGCCGGCAGCCCCTTTCCTACGGCACCAATGAGATCGTTCTGTCAGCTACGGATGCCGCGGGCAATGAGGCCAGGTATTCCGCGAAAGTATCCCGGCCGTTCTGGACAGCGAAGATCGTGAAATGGATTGTGCTGGCGGCGGCAGCGGTGGTTTTGATTCTCCTGGAGACTGTGCTTCTGGTGAAAGGAAAAAGGAGGTCCCGGAGATGAAAAAAATACGTTTGGCGCTGGGGGCTCTGACAGGAGTTTCCGGTATTTATATGATCTATGCGAACTGGAGTGTCCGGGGCTATCATCTCCTGACTATGGACTCGGGAGCCGGCCACCGGGTGGCCGTTACCTACCGCTGGTCTATAGTGGTTTTTCTTGTTCTGCTGGCGGCGGATATCCTGCTGGCGTTTTTCGCCAAAAAGAAACGGGAAAAGAGACTGCGGTGCCCCTCCTGCGGGGCGATACGGGCAGAACGGGATAAATTCTGCAAAAAATGCGGTCATGCCTTTACGGCCAAAAAGACAGGACGTTCCTGAATCTTTTAAAAGTTCCGAAATGGACAGGAAGAATATACCTGGGGGATTTGAGAATTTTTCTTGAAAATCTTCATAGACTAGAGTATAATTTATGTAAAATTACAGAACACAAAGTGATTACCTGGAGTGTCCGAGGCCCTGCCAATTTGAACCTACATTTTCTTTAAACAGGGATTCCTATATCGGCGCGCGGATGTCAGGCCTCCATTGCGCAGGGGAAGGCAGAAGCGCTGTCTGCGGTTGCCCACCTAGCTTTGCTAGGAGTCAAACGGCAGGAACGGCATGCCGGGGTTCACAAATGAGAAAAGGGATCTCAGTATCCCGATCATGACCGGTGCGGCAGATATGCCGTGCCGGTTTTGTACTGCCGGGAGAACCTGATCCGGACAGGCAAAGCGGGTATGAAAGTTCTTTTTTCGCCATATACTAGGATATGGAGATCCAAAGGGAAAACAGATTTTTATTTTGTATTTGGCTGGGCCTGTTTTTGTTTCTCTTTTTTTTGAGGATCAGCGGAGGCAGGGGGGATCCTGCTTCAAATGACGCCCTGGAACAGGAGCGCATTGCGGCCGCGCAGCCTTCTGCAGCGCCTTCGGAGGCAACACCTCCGCCGGACCGGGAGGCAGGAGAAGAGGCAGAGCAGGAGCCGGTGATCCGGGTGCTGCTGACAGACAGCAGCCAGACAGGATATTTTCATCAGGAAGTTGATTTTACCTGCGGCAGCGGCGCCAGGATAAACGGTTCTGAGGCTGTACAGGCAGGAGAGGCGGTAAAGGTCACAGCGGACGACAGCAGATTTTCGGAGGAGAAAATAGAAGTAGAGCCGGAGGACCCGGAGGCGGGGATCGCGGTCTCCTCCATTACCCGGGCGCAGGGCACGCCGGTTTACCAGGGCACACTGGAGATTTACAGGACACAGCAGGGACTGTACCTGGTGAATGTTCTGGATCTGGAAACTTATCTGAAGTACGTGGTGCCCAGCGAGATGCCGGCTTCCTACGCCATGGAAGCCCTGAAGGCCCAGGCGGTATGCGCCAGAACCTATGCCTGCCGGGCGATAGAAGAAAACGCCCTGGCAGAGTATCACGCCCATGTAGATGACAGTGTATCCTACCAGGTCTACAATAATATTGAACGGCAGGAGACTTCAGATCAGGCGGTGGATGAGACCGCGGGCCAGATTATGACCTGGGAGGGACAGCCGATCACTGCCTATTTCTTTTCCACTTCCTGCGGCTACACCAGCACCAGCGAGGTCTGGAGCGGCGAAAACGGCGAGGGGTATCTGAAAAGCGTTTATCTTGGAAGCGACAGCCCAAAGGATGTCCAGACGGAGGAGGTGTTTGCTTCTTTTATACAGACAAAGGATCCGGACGATTATGAATCGGAGGACGGCTGGTACCGCTGGAAAGTCATAATTCCGGCGGAAGTGCTGGATCAGCGGCTGGAAGAATATGGAATCGGCGCCCTTCAGGATATGACGGTTCTGGGAAGGAGCAGCGGGGGAGCGGTGACGAAGCTGCAGCTTACCGGCACCGGCGGAACAGCCCTGCTGACCAATGAGTATGCCATCCGGGAATTTTTATCGGTGAAGGGGATCGCTGTCACGAAAAATGACGGCACCCGGACCACAGAAATGAATCTGCTGCCCAGCGCGTATTTTATCAGCAGCGGAGTCTATGACGGCGGGAAACTGACCGGATTTCAGATTTTGGGAGGCGGATACGGCCATGGTGTGGGAATGAGCCAGAACGGGGCGGAGCATCTGGCCGGACAGGGATACAGCTGGCAGGAGATACTGAACTTCTTTTATAAAGACATCCAACTGCAGCAGGCGGAGGCATAGATACATAAGACGGCCGCTGATACAGAGCGGCTGCGGGAAGCGGGAGACAAAATGAGCAGGGATAAAAATCAGAGGGGAAAGAAAAGCAGCCGGGCATTGAAGATCATTCAAGAATTTTCAGAACGCATCATGGGAGATCACGTAGGAGCGTACGCGGCGCAGAGCGCCTTCTTCATCCTGCTGTCTTTTATTCCGTTTATGATGCTTCTGCTGAACATTATCCAGTATACGCCTTTGACAGAAGAGGCGGTCAGCAGCGCTGTTATGTCGGTGATCCCGGAGGATTTCCACACAGTTGTGCAGACGATCATCATGGAGATCTACCGGAGATCTTCCGCCGTCCTTCCTGTCTCTGCCATTATCGCCCTGTGGTCCGCGGGAAAAGCCATCAATTCGCTGACCTACGGACTGAATACTGTCTATCATGTAAAAGAGACCAGGAACTATTTTGTAAACCGACTCCGCTCCATGCTGTTCACCCTGTTTTTTATCGGGGCTTTTGTGGTGACCCTGGTTCTGATGGTTTTCGGCAGGAGCATTCAGCACGGGCTGACGAAATATTTTCCGGCGGTGGCGGAGTTTACAGGCGTGCTGCTGAGCCTGAGAACTGTCATCACTATGGTGGCGCTGATGTTTACTTTTGTGCTGATGTACAGGTTTGTGCCAAACCGGAAAGCTTCTGTTGAAAGCCAGATTCCCGGGGCTCTGGTCACGACCATTTCCTGGCAGGTGCTTTCTGTGGGATTTTCTTTTTATCTGGAATACTTTCCGGGAGTAACCAGGATGTATGGAAATCTGACTACGATGATCCTGCTGATGCTCTGGGTGTATTTCTGTATGTATCTGATTTTGATCGGAGCAGAGATAAATGATTATTTTGAGCGCAGAACAGCAGCGGAGGAGCAAAAGGAAAAACAGGAAGAACAGAATTCCTGAATTTATTTACGAGGGAGGAAGAAAATGAAGAAATGCAGATACTGCGGAGCAGATATGGAAGACACAGCCATATTCTGCAGCCGCTGCGGAAAGCAGGCGGGGGATGAAAACGGGCCTTTTGAGACCGGAGGCGGTTTCAGACAGGAAGATTTCAGGAGCACGTATCAGGGATATTACCGGGAACCCGTCAGATATAATGGAATGGCTGTCGCATCGCTGGTGCTGGGGGTTTTAAGCGCTTTTATGAATGGCCTTTATTTTGTGCCTTCCATTCTGGCAATTATTTTCGGGGCCCTCGGAAAATCCCAGATCAGCCGGGATCCTTCCCAGGGAGGACGCGGCATGGCGGCGGCCGGGATGATCCTGGGCATCATCTTTCTGGCCGTATATGTTTTGCTGCTGATTGCGGTCATACAGTTTTACAGAGAGTTTCGTTTGAATATAGACTGGGGAGAACTGTTCGATGTGTTTGAACACCTGTAAATCACTCTGCGTAGGAGATACATAAAATTTACTTGACAGTAAAAAAAAATGCGGATAGAATAGGGAACAGATGTAAAGGCCGGGAAGGTGCCAGTAGGAAACAGCTTTCTTTCAGAGAGAGGGGATCACCGGCTGTAAGTTCCCTTAAGTTCAGGCTGTTTCTGAGATTCACACCGGAGCCGCTTTTCTGAAGGATGAGTAGGAGAAGACGTGCGCGCACGTTACAGCGCCGATGAGTGCCCGGCTTGCCGGGAATCTGGGTGGTACCGCGGAATTTTGCTCCGTCCCTTTGGGGACGGAGTTTTTTTGCAGCATCCATGGTCCAAAGGACAGAACGCGTATGCCGCGGGAAATCTGTATTTGTCAAATAAGGCGGCGAAGCCGCAGAAAAAGGAGAAACATCATGAGTGAGATCAGTGTAAAAGAGAGACTGGAAGCCATTGTCTCCAGGGCAATGGCCAGCATCGACAGCGCCGGAGACTTGAGCGCGCTCAACGATGTGCGGGTCAGTGTACTTGGAAAAAAAGGAGAATTGACGGCTGTTTTAAAAGGCATGAAAAATGTGGCGCCGGAGGACAGGCCGAAAGTAGGCCAGATGGTCAATGATGCCCGCAGCGCCATCGAGGAGCGCATGGAGCAGGTAAAAGCTTCTCTGGAAGCCGCGAAGCTGGAACAGCAGCTGAAGGAGGAGGTTATCGATGTAACCCTTCCCGCAAAAAAAGCGGAGGTGGGACACCGTCATCCGAATACCATCGCTCTGGAAGAGGTGGAACGGATTTTTATAGGCATGGGCTATGAGGTCGTGGAAGGACCGGAAGTAGAGTATGACCTTTACAATTTTGAAAAGCTGAACATTCCCGCCAATCATCCGGCAAAGGATGAGCAGGATACTTTCTATATCAGCAAAGATATCGTGCTGCGGACCCAGACCTCACCGGTACAGGCCCGGATTATGGAACAGGGGAAACTTCCGATCCGAATGATCGCTCCCGGCCGGGTATTCCGGTCGGACGAGGTGGACGCCACCCACTCTCCGTCCTTCCATCAGATCGAGGGCCTGGTAGTGGACAAACATATCACCTTCGCGGATCTGAAGGGAACTCTGGAACAGTTTGCCAGAGAACTGTTTGGGGAAAATACAAAAACAAAATTCCGTCCCCACCATTTCCCCTTTACAGAACCCAGCGCGGAGGTAGACGTAAGCTGCTTTAAATGCGGCGGAAAAGGCTGCCGCTTCTGCAAAGGCTCCGGCTGGATCGAAATCCTGGGCTGCGGCATGGTCCATCCCCATGTTCTGGAAATGTGCGGCATCGATCCGGAAGAATATACCGGATTTGCTTTCGGCGTAGGCCTGGAGCGCATTGCTCTGCTGAAATACGAAATTGACGATATGCGCCTGCTCTACGAAAATGACTACAGATTCTTAAAACAATTTTAAGACCTGCAGCTGTGTTGTTTGAATAAGATCATTATTAAAGGAGACAGAAGAGATGAACACTTCTTTATCATGGATTAAAATGTACGTGCCGGATCTGGATGTGACGGCCCAGGAATATACGGATGCCATGACCTTGTCCGGAACGAAGGTGGAAGGCTTTGAGAAGCTGGACGCGGATCTGGACAAGATCGTCATCGGACAGATCGAAAAGATCGAGAAACACCCGGACGCTGACAAATTGATTGTGTGCCAGGTAAACGTGGGAACAGAGACGGTGCAGATCGTCACCGGAGCCCCCAACGTAAAGGAGGGGGACAAAGTGCCGGTCGTGCTGGACGGAGGAAAGGTAGCCGGAAACCACGACGGCAAAATGACTCCCGGAGGGATCAAGATCAAAGCCGGAAAGCTGCGGGGAATAGAATCTCAGGGCATGATGTGCTCTATTGAGGAACTGGGCTCCAGCCGGGAATTTTATCCGGAAGCGCCGGAGCTTGGAATCTACATTTTCCCGGAAGACGCAGTGGTGGGAGAAAGCGCCATTCACGCTCTGGGGCTGGATGATGTAGTCTTTGAGTATGAGATCACCTCAAACCGGGTGGACTGCTACAGTGTGATCGGCATTGCCAGAGAGGCGGCGGCGACCTTCGGCAAAAAGTTCTGTCCTCCCCAGGTAAAGGCTACCGGAAATCAGGAGCAGGCTTCCGATTACATTAAGGTCCGGGTGGAAGAGCCGGAACTGTGCCCCAGATACTGCGCGAGAGTGGTGAAAAATGTAAAGATCGGACCTTCTCCCAAATGGATGCAGCGGTGTCTGGCAGCCAACGGAATCCGTCCCATCAATAATCTGGTGGATATTACAAATTACGTTATGGAAGAGTACGGGCAGCCTATGCACGCCTACGACCTGGATACCATCGCGGATCATCAGATCGTAGTGCGCCGGGCGGCCGCTGATGAGAAATTTGTGACTCTGGACGGCCAGGAGAGGACGCTGGATGAGAATGTGCTTTTAATCTGCGACGGTGAAAAGGCTGTGGGGATCGCCGGGATTATGGGCGGCGAAAATTCTATGATCACAGACCAGGTTCACACGGTGCTTTTCGAGGCCGCCTGCTTTGACGGCACAAATATCCGGCTGTCCGCCAAGAGGATCGGCCTGCGGACCGATGCTTCCGGAAAATTTGAGAAGGGCCTGGATCCCAACAACGCGGAGGAGGCGATTAACCGGGCCTGCCAGCTCATGGAGGAATTGGGCGCAGGAGAAGTGGTAGGCGGAATGGCAGATGTTTATCCGGAAAAGAGACAGCCGGTGCGGGTGCCTTTTGAACCGGAGAAAATCAACGCTCTGCTGGGAACAGAGCTGCCGGCTGAGCAGATGCTTTCTTATCTGGAACCCCTGGAACTTTCCTATGATAAAGCAGCGAATGAGATTGTAGCGCCCACCTTCCGCCAGGATATTAAGAGAACGGCGGATATTGCTGAGGAAGTAGCCCGTTTCTACGGATACGATCATATTCCGGTAACCCTTCCCAGCGGCGAGGCTACGGTGGGTAAACTCAGTTTTAAAATGCGGGTGGAGGAAAAGGCCAGAGACGTGGCGGAATACTGCGGATTTTCCCAGGGAATGTGCTATTCTTTTGAAAGCCCCAAAGTGTTCGACAAACTCCGGATCCCGGAAGATGACGCGCTGCGCAGAACGATTGAGATTTTAAATCCTCTGGGCGAAGATTTTTCTATCATGCGGACCACTCCCCTGAACGGAATGCTGACTTCTCTGGCTACAAACTATAATCGGAGAAATAAAAATGTACGCCTGTATGAGCTGGGAAATGTGTATCTTCCCAAAGAACTTCCGTTAAAGGAACTGCCGGAAGAGAGAATGATGTTTACCCTTGGAATGTACGGAGAGGGAGACTTCTACGACATGAAGGGCGTAGTGGAAGAATTTCTGGGCCAGACCGGAATGAGAAACCGGGTGGAATACGATGGCAAGGCAGGAAGACCCTATCTGCATCCGGGCCGTCAGGCAAATATTCTTTATGAGGGAACGGAAATCGGATATCTGGGCGAAGTACATCCTCTGGTAGCGGACCGGTACGGGATCGGAGAGAGAACCTACGTGGCTGTCATCGATATTTTGAAGATTTTAGACTATGCCACCTTTGAACGGAAGTATGAGGGAATCGCCAGATTCCCGGCAGTGACCAGAGACCTTTCCATGGTAGTCCCGAAAAATATCCTGGCGGCGGAGATCGAGCACATGATCATCCAGAGAGGCGGAAAAATCCTGGAAAGCGTGAAGCTGTTCGATATCTACGAGGGATCTCAGATCCAGGAAGGATATAAATCTATGGCTTACTCCGTAGTATTCCGTTCCAGAGAAAAAACACTGGAAGAGCAGGAAGTCGCGGCGGCTATGAAAAAGATCCTGAACGGTCTGTCCGGCATGGGGATCGAACTGCGCCAGTAAGGTTTGTGGTACGAAAGAGGAGAAATATGCTTATTTATGTGATCCGACACGGGGAAACCTCCTGGAATGTTCTGCGGAAACTGCAGGGGCACCAGGGGGCTGACCTGGACGAAAAGGGTGTGCGGCTGGCGGAGATCACCGCAGAAGCCCTGAAAGAGGTTCCTTTTGATATCTGTTATACCAGCCCCCTGGTCCGGGCCAGACATACGGCCCAGATCCTGCTGAAGGGAAGGGATGTTCCGATCGTGGAAGAACCTCGGATTATGGAGATCGGTTTTGGAGAGTGGGAGGGTCTCTGCTGCGCTCCGGGACGGATGGAAATGCCGGAGGAAGAATTTATGAAATTCTACAGCGATCCCTTCCATTTCGGGGCGCCTCCGGGAGGAGAGAGCATCCGGGATGTCTGCAGAAGAACTGCGGATTTTTACCAGGAACTGATCCGCCGGAAAGATTATGAAGATAAGACAGTGCTGGTTTCCACCCACGGCTGCGCTTCCCGGGCATTTCTGAATAATGTTTATGAAAATAAAGAGGATTACTGGCACGGAGGAGTGCCGATGAACTGCGCGGTAAACATTGTGGAGGTAAAGAACGGTGTGGGGAGATTAAAAGCGGAGGATCAGATCTATTATAATAAAGAGGACTGCGTGGATTTCTACCAGATCCCGAAGGAGAAGGAAAACCATGAAAACAAGTGATTTTTATTATGAACTTCCCAAAGAACTGATCGCCCAGGATCCCCTGGAGGACAGAAGCTCTTCCCGGCTTATGCATCTGGACCGGGAGACCGGAGCCGTAGAGCACCGGCATTTCCGTGATATAAAAGATTATTTAAGACCCGGAGACTGTCTGGTGATCAATGATACCAAGGTAATCCCCGCCAGACTTTACGGACATAAAATAGGAACAGACGCCCTGATCGAAATCCTGCTTTTGAAACGGCGGGAAAACGACATCTGGGAGACTCTGGTAAAGCCGGGGAAAAAGTGCCGTCCCGGGGCGGAGATATCCTTTGGAAACGGGATTCTCAAGGGCAGGATCCTGGATATTGTGGAAGAGGGAAACCGGCTGATCCAGTTTGAATATGAGGGGATTTTTGAGGAGATTCTGGACCGCCTGGGAGAAATGCCCCTTCCCCCGTATATAACCCACAAGCTGAAGGACAAGAACCGTTATCAGACTGTTTATGCCAAACATGAGGGATCGGCGGCTGCTCCTACAGCGGGCCTTCATTTTACAGAAGAATTGCTGGAGGAGATCCGGGCCATGGGAGTCTCCATTGCCCATGTAACCCTGCATGTAGGCCTGGGAACCTTCCGGCCTGTCAAAGTGGAGGAAGTGACAGAGCATCACATGCACTCGGAGTTTTATATCGTGGACGAAGATCAGGCGGCGCTGGTAAACGAAACCAGAAAGAAAGGCGGCAGGATCATTGCCGTGGGGACTACCAGCTGCCGTACTTTGGAGTCGGCGGCCGGAGAGGACGGAACGCTCCGGGCCGGCAGCGGCTGGACAGATATCTTTATCTATCCGGGATACCGTTTTAAGATCCTGGACGGCCTGATCACGAATTTCCATCTGCCTGAGTCCACCCTGATCATGCTGGTATCCGCTTTTGCGGGAAAAGAGCATGTGCTGGCGGCTTATGAGGAAGCAGTGAAAGAGCGGTACAGATTTTTCAGTTTCGGAGACGCCATGTTTATTGCGTGATCCCTTTGGAATTCCGGAGGTTTTCCGGTTCACGGAAGCCAATAAAGTGTCCCTTCGCGGAACAGATCCCGCGGAGGGATTTTTTACTGCGGCAGGCCTCTGATTTGAACGGCCGGATAAGCCGGCATTTTTGTAAAAAGAGTATAATATTATGGCGGTAAGACTGGCGGATTTGCCGCAACTGTGATATTCTTAATGATGGACGTCAAGAAAATAATAGATGGGTTACGTATCAATGAACAAGGAAGGTGAGCAATTGGAAAATTATACCAAGTATAAGCTGAAAGACAGGGAAGAGCTGACATCCCTGCTGGCTGACAAAGACAATCTGTTCATCCTGGCCTGCAACAAATGCTTCAAGGAATTTGAAACGGTGGAGGAGCCGGAATGCGCCGAATTCGAGAAGCTGGTCCGGGAAAACGGGAAGACAGTTACAGGCAGCGCCAGGGTGGATTTCCTCTGCAACAAAGTTCAGACAGAGAGAAAACTTGCGGATCTGATCCCGGAGGGAACCGAAAATATCTTTGTGATCTCCTGCGGACTGGGAGTCCAGACGGCGGCGGATCTGACAGGAAAGCGCGTCTTTGCGGCAGCAGATTCCCTGAATTACCGGGGTTACCACGGCATGGCGCTGACCGAGAAAAAGTGTGATGCCTGCGCTCAGTGCTATCTGAATATCACCGGAGGAATCTGCCCCATCGTGGACTGTTCCAAGAGCCTGGTCAACGGCCAGTGCGGAGGAGCGAAGGACGGAAAGTGCGAAGTGGACGGCAGCAAGGACTGTGCCTGGGAAAAGATTTACCGGAGACTGGAAAAGCAGGGCCGTCTGGAAGAGTTTCTGAATCAGCCGGTGCAGATCAGAGATTTCTCCAAGGTCAACCACAAGTTTATCAGTGACTATGTAAAATCTGTCCGGGAAAACCGTCTGGAGGGATATTACGGAGGCGTCCATCCCTCAGAGCGCAAGGAACTTACGGAGCATCTGGCTCTGCGGAGATTTCCGGAGCCGGAAGAGGTGGTGATCCCCCTCTCCATGCACGCGGGAGCCCCGGCAAACCCGGTAGTTCAGGCAGGCGATACGGTCAAAGTAGGACAAAAGATCGGAGAAGCGGCGGCATTTATCAGCAGCCCGGTTCACTCCAGTGTCAGCGGCACAGTCGTGGCAGTGGAAAACCGGAAACATGCCACCAGAGGAGAGTGCCTGTCAGTAGTGATCCGTTCAGACGGAAAAGATACGCTGGATGAATCTGTGAAGCCCCGGGGAGATCTGGAGAGTCTGAGCGCCGATGAAATCGTGGAGATTGTTAAGGAGGCTGGCATTGTCGGAATGGGAGGCGCCGGTTTCCCAACCTCGGTAAAACTGAAGCCGGCAAAGCCGGTGGATACCATTCTCCTGAACGGCTGCGAGTGTGAGCCTCTGCTGACGGCTGACCACAGAGTTCTGCTGGAGTTTTCAGATGATGTGATCTTTGGATTAAAGGCGATCATGAAGGCTGTAGGAGCCCAGAAAGGCGTTATTGTCATCGAGGACAACAAGCAGGACGCCATCCGCCTGCTGAGAGAGAAAACAGCGGACTGCAGCGGAATTGAAGTGGTGGAGGCTAAAACAAAGTATCCCCAGGGAGCTGAGAAGATGCTGATCAAGCGGGTGACGGGAAGAAAAGTGCCGAGCGGCGGACTGCCGGCGGACGTAGGCTGCGTTGTCAGCAATATCAGCACGACAAAAGCCATTTCCGATGCCATCCAGAAAGGTATGCCTCTGATCGAGAGAGTTGTGACAGTGACCGGCGAGAGACTGAAAAATCCCGGAAACTTTATTGTAAAGATCGGAACCAGCACCAAGGCGCTGATCGATTACTGCGGCGGTATTACCGGTGAAGGAGAAGTCACGGTTAAGGCCGGAGGACCCATGATGGGATTCGTGCTCGATGATACAGAAGTGCCGATCATGAAGGGATCCAACGGCATCATCGCTGTGGATGCCGAGCATTCCGTGGAACAGCCCTGCATCAAGTGCGGACGCTGCGCGGATGTCTGTCCGATGGAACTTTCGCCGCTGTATTTCGCGAAATACGCGGACGAGGAGAACTGGCAGGGCATGAAGGAAAAGAATGTCATGGACTGCATCGAGTGCCGGTGCTGCGAGTATATCTGTTCCTCAAAGATTCCCTTAGTCGCCAAGATCAAAGCGGGAAAAACCGCAGTAAGGGGGATGAAGTGATATGCTGATTACAGAGTTAAAATCAAAAGAAACCCTGAATTCCCTGGTGGACGGGAAAAAAGTTTTTGTGGTCAACTGTATTGGCTGCAAGGAGGTCCATTTTCCGGAAAAAGAGGCCGCGGAATTTGAAAGAGAACTGAAGGAGAAGGGTCAGCTGACCGGAAGCATTACCGCAGACTACATCTGTAATCCGGACAACATGAAGCTGCGTCTTCAGGAGCACGAGGCCCAGATTAAGGCGGCGGATGCGGTCCTGGTACTGTCCTGCGGAGTAGGCGTTCAGACCATCGCCGGATATCTGGAGGAGAAGCCGGTGTACGCAGCCTGTGATACATATCCTCTGCCGGGCTTCCAGGGCGTGACGCCCCTGGAGTATCAGTGCGATCAGTGCGGAGAGTGCTATCTGAACCTGACAGGAGGGATCTGCCCCATTACCGCCTGCTCCAAAAGCCTGGTAAACGGTCCCTGCGGCGGCACGAAGAACGGAAAGTGCGAAGTGGACGGCGAGATGGAGTGCGGCTGGGAGCGGATTTACCGGCGGCTGGAAATGCTGGGACGGCTGGACGCCCTGAAATGTCCTGTGCAGGTGCGGAATTTCGCAACGGATGAGGAAGTTTCCAAATAAGCAACGGTTAAAATATCAATGAGTAGGAGCAAGGTAGAATGAAAATTACAGAGTTGTTTGAACGTGGTGAATTTGTTGTTTCCGCGGAGGTGGGGCCGCCCAAAGGATTTCATGTAGAGCATCTGCTGGAGGACGCGAAAAAATACCTCAGCGGCATCAGCGCTGTCAATGTAACGGACAATCAGTCTTCGGTTATGCGCCTGGGGTCTCTGGCTATGAGCAAAGCGCTGATGGACGAGGGCCTGACTCCCATTTATCAGCTGACCTGCCGGGACAGAAACCGGATCGCTCTGCAGTCGGATCTTTTAAGCGCGGCGATGTTCGGCATCGAGAATCTGCTGCTGCTGACAGGGGATCATACCAAGCTGGGGGATCATCCCCAGGCCAAACCGGTGTTCGATCTGGACTCTGTCTCTTTGATCCATGCGGTGACCAAGCTGGAATCCGGAGTGGATCTGGGAGGCAATGAACTGGTAGGAGAACCGCCGAAATTTGCCAAGGGCGCTGTGGTATCTCCCTGCAGTGATTCGGTAGACGCCCAGCTGGCAAAAATGGAGCGCAAGGTCAGAGCCGGCGCGGACTATTTCCAGACCCAGGCTGTTTTTGAGCCGGAGAAATTTATCAAATTTATGGAGAAGGCAAAACAGTTCGGAAAACCGGTGCAGGTGGGAATTATCATTCCCAAGTCAGCGGGCATGGCTAAATTTATGAACAACAATGTGGCCGGCATCCATGTGCCGGATGAGATGATCGAGGAACTGAAAAAAGATAAAGAAAAGACAAAAGCCGGCATCACCGGCGTGGAGATTGCCGCCAGAATCATTAAAGAGTGCAGACCGTACTGCCAGGGTGTTCATATTATGGCCCTTGGCTGGGAAGACAAAGTGCCGGAACTTCTGAAACAAGCCGGACTTTAAAAACTGCAGAAGAGCGAAATGGAGCCGCAGCCAAAAGCCCGGCTCCATTTTCGATAAAGAAACAAGGGAGGCAGCTTAGAGAAATGTACAGACTGGCAGTATGCGAGGATGAGAACAGCGCGAGGAGGGATCTGTGCCTGCTGTGCCATGAGATTTTAGAGGAAGAGGGTATTGACCATAAGATCACAGAATTTTCATCGGGAAAGGAACTGGCGAAAAGATTTGAGGAGGAAGAAAATGCCTTTGATCTGCTGATTCTGGATATCTGCTTGGAGGAATCAAACGGCATAGAACTGGCAAGATCGCTGCGATGGCGGGAAAACCGGGTGAGCATTATTTTTGTGACCGGGTATGAAGAATATGCTCTGGAGGGATACGGCGTTCAGCCGGTACATTTTCTGCTGAAGCCTGTAAAAAAAGAAAATCTGGCGGAAGCCCTCTGGACTGACTGGAAGCTGAATCAGGAAAAGAAAATTGTCCGGCTGAAATTTGGCAGCCGAACAGCTTTTCTTCCCATACATGAAATTTTGTATCTGGAGAGCTGGAACCATGAGGTGGTAGTCCACCGAAAAAATACGAAAAACACCTATCGGCTCTCCCTGACAGAGGCTCAGAGACAGATTTCCAGCAGACAGTTCTGCCGCTGCCACAACAGTTATCTTGTAAACATGGAATATGTGGAGGAAATTTCCCGTACAGAACTGATACTTCCGGGAAATCTCCGTATTCCGGTAGGAAGAGCCTACTACAGGGAACTGCAGCAGGCTTTTATCCGTTTTATTAATCAATGATTTTTTTGGCCGGGCAGTTTCAGAGCCGTCTGTACGATACAGATATGATCCTCTGTAAAACTTATATCCAGGAGACTGCCGTAGCGTTTCGCCACGGCGGACATCTGGGAAATTCCAAATCCATGGGACGCGGCGTCTGCCTTGGAGGATTTCAGACGCCCCCGTCTGTCTGTTCCGGGCTCTGTATCATAGGGATTTTCACATTTCACCGCGAGACAGCCGTTTCTTATTTCTGCCTGAAAACGGATCCATCGTTTTTTCGGGGCTTTTATCACAGCGCAGGCTTCCAGCGCATTATCCAGCATGTTCATTAACAGAATACAGAGATCGCTTTCCGGGATTGACAGATTTTCCGGCACAGCCGCATGAACAGAAAAGGAAATGCCGGCTTTGGCTGCCCGGGCGGCTGAATCCTGCAAAATAGCGTTCATGGCGATGTTTTTTGAAAAAGGAGCCGGAGAAGTCTTTGCATCCTGCTGCTTCAGGTCTTCCAGAAGGGCGCCTAATCCCTCATAATCCCCTATCCGGTAGAGAGCGTACAGAGCCGTAAGCTGGTGACGAAATTCGTGGCGCAGGGCGGCGCTGTCCCGAAGCTTTTTTTGCAGGGTCTGATAGTTTTCCTGGATCAGCTGATTTTTCAGCTGTATTGCCTGAGTTTCGGACTGCTGGTCAGCGAAGGATACGACGGCGTGGTAAGCGGAAAGAAAGGCCGCGGCAAAACTGAGCCATATGGTAAACCAGGACAGCAGACCATCGTAGTAACCGCTTTGGAACAGGTCTTTGACAGAAGAGTCCAGGTAAAGGGCAAGATATCCGTTTCTTGCCCGGGAAATGAGGTACAGCACCAGGAGAATACCTGCGCTCCAGGCGGTTATAAGCCCCAGAAGCCGCCAGAAACTGCGGCGGCGGTTCATAAGCAGATAGATGGCAAGAGCGCCGGGAGCAAGCCAGGCGAAGCCGCGCCAGGTCAGGAAGCGGACAGCTTCCTCCGGCAGAAAAAAGTAGCCGCAGCTTTGAACAATCCGGTAAAACAACAGGCCAAGAACGGCAAAAAACAGCGGGATCAGACTCCAGTCCGGAGACTTACGAAACAGCCCCAGCAGAAATAAGACGGCTGTCAAAAGAAGAACTGCAGCAGCCGCGCCGGCGGGAATGCCGAACAGATTGGCGTAAGCCATAGGTTCCACATCCTCCAGGGTAGACGGGATAAACCGCAGCAGAGGAGGAAAGAGCGCGTTTGCCGGATCCAGTACTTTGCAGGTCATTGTCAGTTCTCCGGTAGCGTTCTCCGGAAGCAGCACTCTGGCCTGGGACAGACCGGTGGCATTTTCGGGAAAAGCAGCGGAGGAAGAATAAATCACTTCACCATTCAGAGACAGTTCCAGTTCTTCCCCTGTGATTTCAAACAGCAGACAGCCTTCGCCGAGATTTTCGGGAAGGGTCCCTGTAAAATAATATACAGAGGTTAAATCCGCAGCCTCCAGGAAAGACTCTTCTCCCAAGGGGATTTCGCTGCCGTCAGCGCCGACCTTTACGGCAGTGTGCCAGTCAATATACTGCATGGATGCATGGGTTACAGTAAAAGTGTGCAGAAAGCCAATGATTCCAGTGCACAGTACGGCGAGAATAAGGGGAAAGAGCAGTCGGGATATTTTTTTCATATAGACCTCCTTAATGTGGTGATGATTTTATTTTAAAACATAAAAAGGTATCCGGCAATTTCCATCTGTCGTTTTTGCGAAAACAACAGAATAGCAGCGTAAACGACAAGGCAGGAAAGAGAAATCTTTGATAAAATAGAAAAAAAATAACAGGAGGGAAAATACTTGAGAAAAAGAAAAAGATTTCTCGGGGGAGTCCTGGCAGCAGTTTTGGCGCTGGGATTATCAGCAGTGAATGTATTTGCGGCTATGATCAATAACGGAGTCCTGAATGGAACGGGAACATGGGGAATGGATATCGAGAACAGCAGTACAGGTGTGATCGTAGCAGGCAATTATACAAAAACAGTCTATAATCACGGCTTGATCCTGGGAGGAAACTTTCATCAGATTGTGGATGAAGGGGATGGAAGGTATGGTCTGAGTACAGTCCTTACAGGGCTTACAGCAAAGCCTTCCGGAGAAACCTACAGCTATGGCGGAAAAGAGTATTTTGTAATGCCCTATGGCGAGGAATACGTGCTGACTCTTGATCAGGAGGAGGGATATACGCTCCCGGCTTCCATCCGTATTCTTCAGGGAGAGACAGAACTTGTATCCGGCAGCGACTATACATACAGCCGGGAGACAGGAACTGTCGCGATTTCCGGTACAGCGGTGAAAGCTCCGCTGATCTTAGAGGCGGCGGGAATAGACGTGAATGCGGTGGCCAGGATCGGAAGTGAAACTTATGATTCGTTGAGAGAAGCCTTTTCTGCAGCGGCAGATATGGAAGAATACGGAGGTACTACGGTCAGCGCGGACAATCCGGTAGTCATTGAAGTGCTGAAGGATCTGACGCTGGATCGGGAAATCCTGGTTTCAGAAGAATATCATATCCGTCTGACCAGCGGAGAGGGCGGCCCTTACACAATTACCAGAGATGCGGAAAAAGCCACAGATTATATGATTGAAATGCCACAGCAGTTCCGGGGAACGCTGATTCTGGATCACATTATTCTGGACGGCGGCGCCACAGAGACAAGTCCGGAGACCGACGGCGTACTGGTCGTTTACGGGAATGCAGTGCTGGACAGCGGGGCAGTTATCCAAAATAATAAAGGGCGCAGCAACGGCAGCGCGGTCAATGTTCAGAAGGGAACCTTTACCATGAATGAAGGTTCTGTGATTCAGAATAATACAGTGTCAGGTTCCGGTGGAGCCGTTATGACATGGGCTGAATTTGTGATGAACGGCGGTACTATCCGGGAAAATTCTACCCTCGGGAATTATACTTACGGCGGCGGAGTAAATGTACAGTTTACAGCAGGTGCTTCCTTTACCATGTACGGAGGGACCATTACGGATAACAGCGCTTATCGGAACGGAGGAGGCGTCTATTTTTCTAATTCCGGCGGAAACGCAAATGTATTTCTGTATGGCGGAACCATTACAGGAAATACAGCGTCAGGTTCCGAGCCGGAGGATATTTACGCCCAGAATGGAGCGACACTGGTTCTCAGCGGGTCAGCGGAGATCGGCTACCTAAATTTTTCTTCTGCGGCCTGTAAGATCCTTGTATCAGAGCCTTTAAAAAATTCAGTTTTTCTTGGCTATGAACTTAACCCGCAGAATGGCTCTGTAATTATTGAAAAAGGAGAAACTTACGGGGAAGGGAATCTGGATACCTCCAAATTTGTATTGACAGGATGGGATAGCCGCTGCCTTTGGCTGGGGGAAGACGGCTCCGAGATCACGATCAATGTTCACAGCGGCGGGACAGATACCTGCCTGGAAGGAGCTGTCTGCGAAAATTGCGGTAAGGAGTATGGAGAACCCACCGGACATTCCTGGGGAGAGCCGGAATGGAACTGGAGCGAGGATAAAACCCAGGCGGAAGTTACCTTCACCTGCCAGAACGACAGCAGCCATAAAGTGTCTCCGGAAGTGACAGTGAGCAGCCAGAGGACAGAGGCGACCTGTACGGAAGCGGGAAAGATCGTATATACGGCGGAGGCGGTCTTTGGAGAGGAGACATACACAGATGTGCAGACGGTAGAAATTCCTGCTGCCGGACATTCCTGGGGAGAGCCGGAATGGAACTGGAGCGAGGATAAAACCCAGGC
>ERZ1643246.314-NODE-314-length-64047-cov-26.835339_pt1 | contig 64047 bp, 52 predicted proteins | sample MGYA00579265_ERZ1643246 | MGnify/ENA primary metagenome ERZ1643246 (study PRJEB29033, sample SAMEA4952261) | chicken gut metagenome | biome: Broiler Chicken; feature: Gastrointestinal Tract; material: Caecum | place: Ireland | collected 2018 | study: Broiler... | reverse complement strand
AGACTTATTTGTTCAAACCCCAGAAAAAATTTCTGGGGTTTGTCAACAGTCTGAGGAATAAATAATTCCTATATATGTATTACGAAAAGCATAGAAAATACTATAAAAAACAGCAAAAAGTAAGAAAAATGTCGAAAAAAGTCAAACGAAAAAACTTGACTTATATAAAAAAAGTAAATATTATATACGAAAGGAGGTAAAGAAAATAAAAAAAAATAAACTTTCAGTTCAAGAATGGCTACCGTTTGAAAAAATATTAGAAAATGGTATTATAAAAATTAACAAAACAACTTATGTAAAAATTGCGGAAGTAAAGCCAATTAATTTTAATCTTAAATCTGAATTAGAAAAAGAATCTATATTAAATTCTTACAAAATTTTTTTAAAATCCTGCGATTTTGATTTCCAAATATTAATCCAAAGTAAGAAAGAAGATTTAAATAAACATATAGAAGAAATAAAAAAAGTTGAGGATGAACCCAATATAAAAGAAATATCAAATAAATACATTAATTATATAAAATCACTTAACCATGACAAAAAATCATCTTCAAAAAATTTTTATATTATTCTAAGATATAAAAATAATAACGAAAAAGATGACAATATAGAAAGTTATGCTATAGAAGAACTAAACGAAAAATATTTTAAAATTAAAGATTGCTTATCTAGATGTGGAAACATAGTTTTATCAAATAATACAGCTAAAAATACTTTGGAAATATTATATTCTTTTTTTAATACAAGAATTAATTTGAATTTAATGTAAAACTTTATTCTTTAAGGAGGTTAAATTATTTTTTATTCTAAAAGAAAAAATAAACAAATAAAAACAGAAGAAAAATTTAATTTTTTAGAAGGAACTTTTTTGAATAAAGATTATTTAAGTCCATCTTATATTAATTTAAACAATCCAAAATATATAGAAATAGATAATATGCTTTTTTCTGTTATATTAGTAACTAATTATAACCGAGAACAATCGGAATTAATTTTAAAATCTTTAATAGATACTAATATAAATATTAATATATCTATCTTCTATGAAAAACAAGATCCATATAAAACAATAAGAAATTTAACTTACCATATAGGAAATGTAGGAGTAGACTTAAAAGGAAAAAATCAAAATAGACAAGATATTGATATTGCAGCATTTACATATAATGATGCAAAATACATAAGAAAAGAAATGCAAGTAAATAATGAGGACTTATATTTTTTATACATATATGTAAGTACTTTTTCGACAGATGAAAAAGAATTAGAATACTTATTAAATAAAATAGAAGGAATTTTGCAAAGTAAAGGAATGCAAACCATAAGAGCATATTTTAGACAAGAGCAAGGATTTAAAGCAATATTACCTTTAATGGAAAATGGTATAGATGTTAAAGAAGCAGCAAAAAGAAATGTATTAACTAGTGGACTACTTGCTACATATCCATTTATTTCTTCAGCAATATTTGATGAAACAGGAATATTTATAGGTACAAATATATATAACAATTCTTTGGTATTTATAGATAGATATGATAAAAATAAATATAAAAATGCAAATATATGTATTTTTGGAACAAGTGGAGCAGGAAAATCTTTTTATACAAAATTATTAATTTTAAGATGTAGATTATTAGGAATTGAGCAATATATTATAGATCCGGAAAGAGAATATAATAAATTATGTAAAAATTTAAATGGATTATTATTAAAACTAGGACATAGTTCAGACTCATACATAAATATATTTGATATTAGAAAAGAAAGTTTAGAAGAAGGGGAAGAAGGATATTTAGCAAATAAAATAAGTAAATTAATTGGCTTTTTTAATTTAATATTCGGAAATATTAACGAAGAAGAAAGAGCTTTACTAGAAGAAAAATTAATAGAGGTATATAAATTAAAAGGCATAACTTTTGATGACAATAGTTTATTTAAAAATGAAAATGGAAAAATAAATATAAAACCAGTATTTAAAGATACATATGATATGCCAATATTAGAAGATTTTTATAATATTTTAAACGATAGCCGTACAAAAACTTTTAAAACAAAATTAATTCCCTTTGTAAAGGGATCATTAAAATTTTTTAATAATTACACTAATGTAATTATAGATAATAAACTTATTGTAGCAGACATATACGAATTAGGTGAAGAAAACTTAAAATATGCGATGTGGGTATGCATAGACCTTTTTTGGGACTTAATAAAAAAAGATAGAAACATAAAAAAAGCAATATACCTAGATGAAATATGGAGATTAATTGGAGTAACTTCAAATAAAGATGTAGCTAGTTTCATTTATAAAATATTTAAAACAATTAGAAAATATGGAGGAAGTGGAGTAGCTATAACACAAGATGTTTCAGACTTATTTAGTTTAGAAGATGGAACATATGGAAGAAGTATATTAAATAATTCAGAAATAAAAACATTTTTTTCCTTAGAAGAAGAAAATATAAAAGTTTTAGAAAAATATTCAAACTTATCAGAAAAAGAAAAAATAGAAATAAAATCATTAAAAAGAGGAGAATGTTTAATGTTTGTAGGAGGAGAACATATACTAACTAACATAGAAGCAGCAGAATTTGAAAAAGAAATAATAGAAGGGAGAAAATAATATGAAAACTGTTATGACAGCAGTAGCAAATCCTATAATAAATGAAAAATTAAAAAATGAAACAAATATACAAATTATAGGCAATGATATACAATATAAAGAAGGAGTAATAGAAGCATTAGAAAAAAATAAAGAAATAAATTATTTAATATTAAGCGATATATTAATAGGAAAAGAATTATTAATAGAATTAATAAAAAAAATTAAAATAATAAATAAAAATATTAAAATATTAGTAATATTAACAGAAGAAAATAAAAAAGAATGCGATAATTTAATATCTTGCGGAGTAGAAAAAATATTCTATAATAATAATGTAGAAATTAAAGAAATTGTAAAAGTAATTAATGAAGAAAATGAAACAGATAAATTAATAGAAGAAATTAATTCTTTAAAAAAAATAATAATAGAAAATAATAACAAAAATAATTTAGAAAAAAATAAAAAAACACAAAATAAAATAAAAAAAGAAAATAAATTAAAAAATAAATTATTAATATTTAATAAAATAAAAATAATAAATAATATAAAAAATAAAATAGATAAATATTTGCCTAAAAAATTAATTAATAAAAGTAATAATATAAAAAGTGAAGTTATATCTGTTTTAGGTCCAGCAGGAGTGGGGAAGAGTATTTTTACAATTAATTTAGCTAATTCATATGTTTATTCTAAAAATAAAATTTTAATTATAGATTTTGATATCTTAAATAATAGTCTACATACAATTTTAGGTCTAAAAAAATATTCCAAAATAATAAGAGAAAAATTAAAAAATAATAATTTAATAAATAGCAAAATAAATATTAAAGAATTAACTATTAAAATAACAAATAAAATAGATTTAATTTCTGGAATAAATTTATTATTTGATTCAAAATATAAAATAAGTAGTGAAAAAATATATAATATAATTAATGAATTAAAAGAAAAATATGAAATAATAATTATAGATAATTCTGCTGAATGCTTTTTTGATTATACAAAAAATATTATAGAAAATAGTAATATTAATATATTTATTACAGAAGCAAATTTATCTGAAATAAAAAAATCAAAAAATTTATTAAATATATATATCAATAAATGGAATATTAATAAAAATAAAATAAATATATTATTTAATAAATTTAATAAAAATAGTATAGACATAAATATATTAAAAAATATTTTTAATGAATTTAATATATTAGGAAAATTAAATTTTGATGATAAATACAATTTAATAATAAATAAAAATGGAATTACTTGTGATAATAAAATTATGAAAGAATATGTAAATATAAATAAAAAAATAGAAGAAGAAAATTTAACTAAAATAAAAAATTAAAAAATAAAATAAATTAATATTAATTAATATATATGTTTATTTATTAATAATAAAAATTAAATTATTATTTTTATAAAAATATTTTTTTGGAATTTTATTAAATAAACAAAAAATAAATAAAATAAAAAATCTTATAAAAAAATAAAAATAACAATGATTAAAAAAAATATTAATTAAAATAAAATTATTATTTTTATAAAAATACTTTTTTAATTTATTAAATAAAATAAAAAAATAATTAAGAGAAATAAAAATAATAATTAATAAAAAATTAATTTAAAATAAAAATATATAATTTAAAAGATATAAAAAACTAAAAAATATAAATTTGTTTTTTAAAATAATAAAAAAGTAAATAGAAAAAAAGGTTACATAAAGATAAAACTATGTATACATAATAACGGAAAATACAAGATTTGAAAAAAGTAAAAATATATATTTGAATTTACCAAAAAGACAAAACAGAATATTTAGAATATAAATAGAAAATAAGGAAGAGATTATAAACTTATATTTTAAAATGATGAATAACGTTAATTAGTAATAAAGGTATGTAAAAAAATATATTTTTTAAACAAAAATATATGAAAAAAATAAAACAAAAACAAACGGATCTCTAAGAATTATAAAAATGGATAAAAATAATAAAAATTAAAAACGTATCAATAAAATATAGGTATATATGTAAATTATTTAGTTACATATAAAATGTATATAAAAAATAAAAGAAGAAAATTTTAAAAAACAATCCTAAATTGTCAAAATGGTAAAAACATATAGCGAAAAATAAGAAAAGAAAAATTATAAATTGTTTATAAAAAATTTGTATGTTTTGAAAATTGTATATTAACTTTTTAAAAAACTGTTATACAATAAATTAAACTTATACATAAAAAATAGTTATATTAAAAATATATTTTAAATTAATAATTATAAAAAATAATAATTAATAAAAAAATAATTATTAAAATTTTAAAAATAAAAAAATTAAAATAAAAATAATTAAAGATTAAATATAAAAAATAAATTAAAATAAAAATATAAAAAAATAAAATATATTAAAAATAAATAATTATTTTTTTAATATATTTAAAATAAATTTTTATAATTATTTTTTAAATTAAATATTAAAATTTCAAAATTAAAAATTAAAAATTAAAAATTAAAAATAATTATTATTTATATAATTACAATTAAATAAATAATAATTAAAAACAATAATATTAATTAATATTATAAAAAATTTTAATCATTATCTATTAAAATATAAAAATAAAATCAACGAAAGAGGTGTTTTAAATATGAGTAACTTATTAGAGAATAATCAAGAAATAAGTAATACTTTGACAAATTCTAATGAAAATGAGCTAACAAATGAAAAAGAACAAAAAAGTTTTTTAGAGACAACATTAGGGAAAACAATTAATACAGCAATTGACATAGGATTAAGATGGGTATTACCAGATTTTATAGAAAATCAAATAATAGATGTAAAAGATAGTTTAATTAAAGGAGGTCTAAAGGAAGGAATAAATACTGTTATAGATAGTGCTGTTGATATGGGGAAAAGTGTAATGGGTATATTTACAGGTAAATTTGATAGCATATCACAAGCACAAGATGCTGTGAAAAATGGTGGAATTATAGATGGAATTTCAGGAATTTTAGATAGCGTAGTAAACAAAACAACTGAAAACGGTTTGCTAAACTCTAATATAGGAAATTTAATATTAAAAGGAAAAGACGTTATATTAGATAATGTGAGTAAAAATATAGAAAATAATTTTACAGAACAATTAAGTGGTATAGAGAAATTATCTAGATATGAAGAAAGCTGGAAAGGATATTTTAATGAAAAAGATTTTGACGGAATGGAAAGAGAATATGCTAATATCCAAGAACAGTTAAATAAATTGTTACCATTAGAAAATACATTAAAACAAGCAAGACAAATAGAAAATATACATATGCTAATAAAAAATAATGGTCAAAATTTTAATTTAACAAATGAACAATTAGAATTGGCTAAATCATTAACGTAAAATATTAAACAAAATATGAAAAATTAAAAAGATATAAAATATTAAAAAAGTATAGAATATAAAAAAGATAAAATATAAAATAAAAAATATAAAAGATAAAAGATAAAAGATAAAAAATAAAAGCATAAAATATAGAAAATAAAAAATATTAAAAGTAAAAATAATATATTAGAAAATATAGAATAAAAAGTAAAAAATAAATAACAAAATAATAAAATAAATAATTAATAAAAAAATTAAAAATTCTTACAGAATAGGGACTTTTTTTACTTTGTTCGCTTGCATATTTTTGTACGTTTTAGTATAATACAAAGGTAAAGAAAAAGTGAAAAGAGGTAGTAAAATGGAGTCAAATGACATTAAAAAGAATGACGGAAAAATTGTTGTAAAAGACATCGAAAAAGAAATGAAAACCGCATATATTGACTATGCAATGAGTGTAATTGTATCACGTGCTTTACCAGATGTAAGGGACGGATTAAAGCCAGTACATAGAAGAATTTTATATGCTATGTATGAAGATGGAATTACATCAGACAAGCCATATAGAAAGTGTGCTAATACAGTTGGATCTGTTTTAGGTAGATACCATCCTCACGGCGATGCTTCTGTTTATGATGCAATGGTAAGAATGGCACAAGACTTTAGTTTAAGATATCCATTAATTGACGGACATGGAAACTTCGGATCTATAGATGGTGATGGAGCTGCCGCAATGAGGTATACTGAGGCAAGGATGGCTAAAATTGCAGAAACGATGCTTACAGATATAGAAAAAAATACAGTTGATTTTATGCCAAACTATGATGATAGACTTCAAGAACCAACAGTTTTACCTTCAAAAATACCAACATTATTAATAAATGGTTCATCAGGAATTGCTGTAGGAATGGCAACAAATATTCCTCCTCATAATTTAACAGAAGTTATAAATGGAATTATAAAAATAATAGATGAAGACAATGTTACAGACGAGGAATTAGCTAAAATTATAAAAGGACCGGATTTCCCTACAGGAGGATTAATTTTAGGTAGAGAAGGTATAAAACAAGCATATACAACAGGAAAAGGAAAAATTATAGTAAGAGCAGAAGCAGAAATTGAAGAAATGGAAAATGGTAGACAAAGAATTATTGTAAGGTCATTACCATACCAAGTAAATAAAGCAAGACTAATAGAATACATTGCAAACTTAGTTAAAGATAAAAAAATAGAAGGCATTTCTGAATTAAGAGATGAATCAGATAGAAATGATAAAGTAAGAATAGTTATTGGCTTAAAGAAAGATGCAAATGCTCAAGTTGTATTAAACCATTTATATAAAAATACACAAATGCAAGATTCTTTTGGAATTATAATGCTTGCATTAGTAAATGGAGAGCCAAAAATATTAACATTAAGACAATGTTTAGACTGCTATATAGACCATAGAAAAACTGTTATTTTGCGTAGAACACAATTTGACTTAGATAAAGCTTTAGCTAGAGCACATATATTAGAAGGATTAAGAATTGCTATAGATAATATTGACGAAGTAATTAATATTATAAGAAATTCTTATGATGATGCTAAAGAAAAATTAATGGAGAGATTTAGCTTAACAGATATACAAGCTCAAGCTATCTTAGATATGAGATTAAAAACTCTATCAGGATTGCAAAGAGAGAAAATAGAAGAAGAATATAACGAATTAATGAAATTAATTGCTCATTTAAGAGAGATTTTAGCTAGTGAGAGATTAGTCTTTGATATTATAAAAGAAGAATTATTAGAAATTAAAGAAAAATACGGAGACGAAAGACAAACTAAAATTGTTGCAGCAGAAGGCGAAATAGATGACGAAGATTTAATAAAAGAAGAGCAAAATGTAATAACTCTAACTCATTTTGGCTATGTAAAGAGAATGCCTATAGATACATATAAAAGCCAAAAAAGAGGCGGAAAAGGAATAGCAGGAATGGCAACAAGAGAAGAAGATTTTGTAAAACAAATATTTACAGCTTCTACTCATGATACAATATTATTCTTTAGTAATAAAGGAAAAGTATATACCTTAAAAGGATATGAACTTCCAGAAGCAGGTAGAACAGCTAAAGGAACTGCTATAGTAAACTTATTAAGACTAGACCAAGGAGAGAAAATTACAGCTGTTATACCAATTGCAAATTTTGCAGAAGGTAAATACTTATTAATGGCAACAAGAAACGGAATGATTAAGAAAACAGCATTATCAGAATATTCATCAGTAAGAAAGAGTGGATTACTAGGAATAACATTAAGAGAAAATGATGAACTTATAGGAGTAAGATTAACTGATGGAGAAGACGATGTAGTTTTAGTTACAAGTCATGGTATGAGTATTACATTTAGTGAAAAAGATGTAAGACCAATAGGAAGAGTTTCTCAAGGTGTAATCGGAATAAAATTAGATGACGATGATTTTGTAATTGGAATGGAATCAATAATAAGTAGAGAAAATGCTACACTTCTTGCTATAACAGAAAACGGATTTGGAAAGAGAACAGAGTTAGATGAATATAGAGTTCAAACAAGAGGTGGAAAAGGTATTTTAACTTATAAAATAACCGCTAAGACAGGAAATATTGTAGGAATAAGAATAACTACAGATGATGAAGATGTTATGATTATTACCGAAAATGGAACTATTATAAGATTAGAAGTAAAAGACATTAATGTATTAGGAAGAACTACACAAGGAGTTACTCTAATGAGAACAAATGAAGGCAAAGTTGTTAGCATAGAAACAATTAAGCCTGAGGAGGAAGAGTAATGAATAAATTGGAAGCACTTGAAAGTGTAAGTACATTAGTAGAAAATCAATTAGTAACAAGTTTAAAACTAATTAGAGAAGGTTCGTATGGAATTTTAAGTAGTACTGTAAAAGAACGAGAGGTTAAAAGGTTTAAGACACAAAATATATCAAAAGAATATTCTTCGATATTATCAGATGAAGAAATTAACATTATAATAGAATACATTTTATTAAAAAGCGGAATAAAAGTTAATGATGCTGAACTTACTAAATCAAAAGCACCAGATTTAGATGAAAGATAATAGATAAAAAAAGATTTAAGAAAAAAAGATTTATTTTCTTAAATCTTTTTTTTCTTAAATCTAATATCATCTCCAAAAAAGTAGCAAATATTGTAGTTTCCAACGATTCTAGAAACAATACGCTCATCATAATTATTAAATAAATTTTGAAGACTTAAATTAGTAGAAATAATAGTCTTAGTTATTTTATTTTGATTAAGCAAACGTGTATTTATAATATTAAATAATTCTGTAAATTTAATATTATTCATTGCTTCTGTGCCTAAGTCATCTATAATTAATAAGTCTGCACTTAGAATATTATGATAGATATCTGGAGAGCTATTTTGTTTATTAAAACGGTAATCTATTATAGTATCAAGCATTACAGGTGCAGTCTGATATAATACAGTTTTTCCTTTTTTTATTAATTCATTTGCTATACAACTAGACAAAAAAGTTTTACCAAGGCCAGTATTTCCTGTAAATAATAAATTTTTTTCTGTTGGGTTATCAAAATTTTCAATAAATTTTAAGCAAATATCTCTAATTAATGATATATTCTCTCTAGGAGATACTTTTGATTTATATTTTTCAGGATTAGTATCATTTGAATAAAGATTTAAATTAAAATTTTCAAAATTTTGATTTTTTAAATTATAAATATTTGATTTATTATATTCTAAGTCAAATAGTTTTTGCTTTAAACATGAGCACATTTCCGTCTGATTATTTTTAGTAATATAGCCTGTGTCTTTACATATTGGACACTCATATTTAGGAAGAAAATAATCTTCGGAAATATTTAAACTATTTAATATTTTATTTTTTTCGTCTTTTAGATTTTTAATATTTCTATTTAATTCGTCTAATTTTTCTTTTGAATTTTTATTTATTAAAGACAAAGAAGTAGATATAGCAAGAGATGTTATTTTTTCATCAAGCTTTTGCAATTCAGGGTGTTCGTTATAAAATTTGGCTTTTTTGTTATCTGCTTCTTGTTCCTCTAGCATACGCTTTTTATCATATTCTATTAAAATATCTTTTAAATAAGAATTATTCATTATATTCTCCACTAACTAATTTTAACTTAAATTTTCTACAGGTTTATTTACATATAAGTCGTCTAAATTATCATAATTTCTTTGATTATATTGATTGTATCCGGTTGATTTTTGTAAATTTTGTACATTTTTTTGTTTGACTTTCATATCTGCTATATACTTTTGAACTTGTTCTGGTGTTTTTAATCCTTTATCATACCAATCTGAAATTAATTTGTTTAAGTAATCAAAATTAGGATTAACTTTTGAAGTAGTCTTTTTTAGGGCAATTTCTATTATATCTAAAGAATAAGCATAATCTACAACCCATTTTTCTACATAAGCTCTTTCGTATTGTGATAGTTGTCTATTTAAAGAAAGTTTTTTAGAAATTGACTTAATTATTACATTTATTTTTTCTTGTCTCTCATAATAATTATCTAAATCAGAAAATGTCTTTATTTTATTGTTTGCCCATGCTTCTGCAACTGTCTGAATATAAGACCTGTTTAAAGCTGCTTTATTAAAACAATAATTAAATAGGGCAATCATAACTTCTTCATCGAAACCATATTTGCTAAACCAAAGTTCTATATCTGGATACCAAGAAAGAGGCATTAAACCAGAGAAATACTTGTTATTAATATATTCTATTGATTGAGCACGTTTTTGATCTTCTGCAGATTTTTGAAGTTGTTCTGCAGATAAGGAAGTTTTAGGCTTATAAAGTTTATGAAGTTCGATTTCTTGAAGGTCATTTATAATATATCCAGTTGTTTTTTTAGTTAAGACTCCCATGTCTTCCCAATATTTAATTCCATCTTGAATTACTTTAAGAGGCAAAACTAATTTTTTAGACAAATCATTTAATTTTATATCTTTATCATATTTAGATAAAAATAAAATATATAGATATATTTTTACATAATCTCCATTAGCAGAAGATAAATATTCAGAGAAAAATATATCTGGTATTTGTGTATTAGAAAATATTGGTGCCTGTGGATTTTGTTCTAATTTCATATAATCTGCCTCCTACTAACTTGTATATAGTATTATTGTGTATATACACTATATACAGTTTACAACAGATTATATCATTTTCCGACTTTTTTTACAATACAAATATAATTTTGGTTTGAAAATAAATTTTGATATGTAAATAAATATAGATATAATATTTTCATGGTTAAAACTAAAAATACTTAATAACAAAATTGGAAGGCATAAAGCTATAAATACAAATATTTTAATATTTATATTATTAAAAAATATATTTATTAAGCAAAATATAAAAGCACACCAAATTATATTTAAAATTAAGACATTATATTCTATAATACCAAGAAATTTGCTATTAAAATTATAATTTTGTGGAAAAATAAATTTCATATAAAAACACTCCTAAAATTTATAAAAATATAATTTTATTATATATTAAAAGTTAAGGTTAGATATAAGAAAGCAAGACAAATTAAACACTAAAAAATATATATAAATTAATAATAAAAGAGCAAAAGTATAAAAAAATGATGTATAAAATAAATAGATGATACTTTTTTATATTACTTTGTAATAAGCCCTTTAGAAAAACTAAAATTATTACTAATATCTGTACTTATTCCTCCTATAAGTTCTTTCATATATGAGTTAGCACGAATTAAAGCATATATTCCACCAATGTACATTAATTGTGAAAATACGTCAGTAGTATCAAAGTTAAAAGTGAATATAACAATTAATATAATTGAAACTAAAGCTTGTAATAAAAGCAAAGAAATTATAGTACGTAAATACATTTTGAAAAACCAACTAGTAGAGTTATTAATAAGTGTTAAAATTGCAAAGGGAGTTATTAATATAAAAACTTTTAGCATAATATAACGTAAAGAATAAGAAAAAACTAAATTTAATAAGCTAATAGAAGCAAAAGTTTTAATAATTCCATCAAAAGAAAATATATTAAATGTAGAATTTTCTGTAGGAATAGAGTCATTTAACTTATTTACTAATTCTGAAAAAGAAATATTACAATTAAAAATATTTTCACCAAGTTCTCTAATAGCAGAGGAAATAAAAGAATTTATATTAATTAATTGTTCTAATATAAAAAAAGAACTATTTATACAAATTCCAAAAATTATAACTTTAAATACAAACTGATAAGGCCTTTCTATTTGAATACCTATGTAATGAGAATATAATAGTTTAATTCCGTAATAAATTAAAAAACCAACCAGCAAAGAATTAACTATTAAAAGTAAGCCATTACCTGAACTTGTTCCAAATATTTTTTGAATAAAAGATTCTTTTAATATATCAGTATTAATAAACACAATATCATCTAAAAAAGAATAAATACTATTGTCTATTGATGAAAATAAAGTTTGAAAAATGCTATTAATAGTTTTTATAATAACATCTGTTAAATTCATAGATTCCAATATATCACCTCATTTTATCCAACAAGACTTTCTATAGCAGACAAGATTAATTGTATAGCTAAAATAAAGGCATAAGAAAATAAACTGCCTCTAATTAATTTTTTTGCAGTACGAATTCTTTCTTCATCGCCAAAACTAAATTTTTTCATAAAAACGCCAATTCCTACAGCAACTGCAGCGGCAGGAGTTGCTAGTTTTACTAGCCATTCTGTTATATTAGTAAAAGCATCATTTAGTTTAGTAACCAATTTAGGAGTTGCTGCTAAAGTTAAATTTGGAAAAATAAATAATAAAATAAAATTAAAAATTAAAGTTAATATTAGTAATTTAAAAAAAACATTATTTTTTAAAAAATATTTTTTATTTAATTTAGACATAAAATCACCTTATAAAAATATTTAGGCTTTGATGGATGCCTATGAACCAAATGTTTTAAAATAAGGAATTAATTTAAGCTTTTTAGGCTCTAAAATTTTATTACCATCTGATAAAAAAGATAAGCATGTAAAGTTTTCTAAATTTTGCGTAAAAAAATTTGTATCATAAATAAAGTCATATTGGAGATAAGTATTTAAACTTTCAGAAATATTAGAATCTTTAGAATTTAAAGAGTTAGAAAAATAGCTATAAATTGTAGATTGAGCATTTTCAGAAATACTCTTAGAAATTTTTTCTTTATCTTCTTTTCCTATTTGTTTTTGAGCACTTTCTATTGTAAATATGTCATCAGTCCTAAACCAAAGTTTATTTACTAAATTTTGAATAATAACTTTAACTGTAGATTCGTTATTTATAGTATTTAATAAAGAAGAATAACTTTGAGTAGCAACTATATTTATACATTTAGATTCTCTACTTTGTGCAAAAAAGTTTGCATCAGATGCTGTACAATATTCGTGATATTCATCTGAAATAAAGGCTATAGGTCTTTGCGCATCCATATTATTCTTGGATAAACGGATTAAAGCCTCAGTTTGAAAATCCAATTTTAAATAAGTAGCAATTATTTTTGACAAATCTTGATATTCACTAATATTCATATTTAAGACTACAATTTTGCCATTATTTAATACATCCTCAAAACCGAAAAAGTTTAAATCTTCTTTATTTGGAGAAAAAGTATTATGGACTTTATAATCAGAGACAAATATATTAGTAATACGAGTAATTTCAGATTTTAGTATAGATTTTGTACGAAAATCTAAGCTGTTGTATTCCTTTTCAAAAAAATTAAGTGCTGACCAGAGATTATAAATATCTTCTTCATTTAATTTATTAGAAATAAAAAGTTCTCTTAAAAATTTAATTTTTTCTAAGTAATAATTATCTATTGTAACTAATTTATGAATTTCCTCAAATGTAACATAATAATTATTATAAATTCTACAAAGTTTAATACACTCTGTTAATATTTGTTCTGCTTTATCTATCCAAAAACTTTCTGTATTGTTAGGAGAAAAAAGTAATAAAATAGTTTTTAGTCTATTAGCTAAAACGTTAGCTTTTAAATGTGGCTTGTGCAGAGGATTATATTTGTAAAAACCTCCAAGCTCTAATACTATTAAATCAGAAGTTCTATTTTCCCTTTCTGCAAACTCTTTTACTTTTTTATAATAATTTCCTTTAACGTCTAAAATAAGCATACCTATTTTTGAAGTAATGTCATCTGAATTATAAGAAATAAGCTGTTTTGTAAATGGATACATAGCACTACTAGTTTTTCCTGTACCGATTGTACCAGTAATAAGAATATTTTGATATAAAGACTTCTCGTTAAGAGCAATTTTTTGACCATTTTCATCTAAACCTATTAATAAGTTAAGATTAAAAGATTTTTTTTCAATTAAACTTGGAAAAAAAGAATGTCGGTAAGTTGTTTTATGCTTATTAATTTTAAATCTATCTTTTTTATGAGCTATTTTATTGTAAATACTAAAAAGAATAGAATATATGGAATTAAAAATAAAAATAGAAGAACCAACATATGAGATAATAAAAGCTATTTTTATATAATGCCATAAAACAGGTTGCTCTATGCAAATGTCAAAATCTCTCAAGCCATAGTCAATTATAATTGAATTACTTTGAAAAATAGGACAAAAAACTTTCCAGCCAACATAGCAGAAAAATAAAGAAAAAACAAATATAAAAATAATACGTTTTATAAAAATACCTCCTAAATAAAAAATGGGAAATTACTTATTATTGAAAAAATCATTCTTTTTTAGATTTAATTTAGAACCTTGCTGATTTCTAAAAATTTTAATGTCAAAAAACAAATAAATTGAATAGAAAAAAATAAAAGAATTAATAATAAATACTATAAAGAAAAAATCAATTAAATTTATAACAAAACCTCCTTTACAATTTTTACCATAATACAATAAAAAAACAAATTTGTCTATACTTTTTTTAAAAAATATGATAAAATATTAAAAGCTTTTAAAAAAATTATATTATTTATATAAATAAGAAAGGAATGATATTTAAAATGAATATAGAAAAAACAACAACTATTGGTGAAATATTAGAAAAAGCACCAGAAAAAGCAGACTTATTATTAGAAGCTGGAATGCACTGTTTAGGATGTCCTGCTTCTCAAATGGAAACATTAGAGGAAGCTTGTGAAGTGCACGGAATAGATGTAAATGAGTTAGTAGAAAAACTAAATAAATAATAAGAATATTTAAGTTTTTTTTAATTTAAACTCTATTTTGAACAGTATATTTGAGAATTTAATAAAATATTTTATTAAATTCTCAAATAATTGTTGACAAATAAAGAAAAATAGGGTAAAATAAATTCTGCATTTGTTACTTGGGTGTGACAAATTATCTGGGTCATTAGCTCAGGTGGTAGAGCACTTGACTTTTAATCAAGTTGTCCGCGGTTCGAGTCCGCGATGGCTCACCAGATTTTAGGGTTTAATTAACATATTCTTAGTTAAATCCTAAACTATATTATGGCCCCGTGGTCAAGCGGTTAAGACATCGCCCTTTCACGGCGGAGACATGGGTTCGATTCCCGTCGGGGTCACCAAATGCCACTTTAGCTCAGCTGGTAGAGCAACTGACTTGTGGGATAGATAAAACTAAGTTTTATTTTGAACTATCTTGCACCTATATGTGGAAACATATATAGTGGACACCGCTAATTCGGGGAAAGCTAAATACAAAGTATATGCTAATCCCGAGCTAAAGAAATATTTTCTTGAGTGTAGAGACTTTATACGGTGTACCTAAGGTTAATATAGCTAAGGTAAAGAGAAAGTCCAGACTACAAACACTTCTTAAGTGGTAATGAAAATTATAGTAGTATGAATCAGTAGGTCGTCCGTTCGAATCGGACAAGTGGCTCCAATTAACTAAGAAGAACTGGAATTTCCTAGTTCTTCTTTTTTTAATATTTTAAAGTAAAAAATAAAAGGAATTGGGGCATCTTTATCATCAAAAGCCAATTTATAAATATTATCTTTATTTATTTTTTAGGAGATTATGATGGATTGCTTGAACTGTGGAACCAAAATATCAAAAAAGAAAAAATTTTGTAATATAACATGCCAAAAGGAATATCAATATAACGAATATGTAAAAGCGTGGAAAAAGGGAGAAAAGGATGGTCTTAGAGGAGAATATCAAATATCCATGTATTTAAAGTCATATTTACTAAAAAAATATGATTACAGATGTGCAAAATGTGGATGGGGAGAGAAAAACATATATACAAATACCATACCACTTGAAATTGAGCATATAGATGGAAATTATAGAAATAATAAGGAAGAAAATCTTATAGTATTATGTCCGAACTGCCATTCACTAACTTCTACATATAAAGGAGCGAATTTAAATAATGGAAGAAAATCAAGAAAAAAATATAGTAAATAAGGTAGTAGTAGTTACAGGAGGGTCTAGAGGAATAGGTGCAGAAATTGTAAAATTCCTAGCTAAATTAGATTACAAAGTAGTACTTAACTACAATAAATCAGAAAGTTATGCACAAGATGTGAAAAAAGAGTTAAATGATGTTGAGATATTTAAAGCAGATGTATCTAAGAAAGAAGAAGCAAATGCTTTAATTGATTTTGCTATAAAAAAATATGGAAAAATAGATGTACTTATTAATAATGCAGGAATTGCACAAACTAAATTATTTACAGAGATAACAGACGAAGATTGGAAGAATATTATAGACACTAATTTAAATTCAGCATTTTACTGTAGTAGAGAAGCTGTAAAAAATATGATACATAATAAAAGTGGTTTAATAATAAATATTTCATCTATATGGGGAATAACAGGTGCATCTTGTGAAGTTGCATATTCTACAAGCAAAGCAGCAATAAATGGTTTTACGAAGGCACTAGCAAAAGAGTTAGGACCTTCTAATATACGTGTAAATGCAATTGCACCAGGAATAATAAATACAGCAATGAACAGTTATTTAAGTGAAGATGAATTAAAAAACATAAAAGAAGAAATTCCATTAGAAAAAATTGGAAATCCAGTAGATATTGCTAAGTGTGTAAAATGGCTAATAGAAGATAATTACACAACAGGACAAATTATTTCCATAAATGGTGGATGGATATGCTAAAAAGAAATATATAAATTAATTATATATTTCTAACACAAAACCCCTAGCTTATAGCTAAGGGTTATTTTTTATTCTTCATGAACTTTTCTTCTATAATTTCCTGAAATAATTCTTGGAATATATGTTATTATTTTATAAACTGCAATACGAATTTTTTTACTCCAAATGTAAGATTTTCTTAACTTTCTAGGAGCAGCAAGTGACATTTCTTCAACAGGAACTAATGATAACTCTACTTTTTCTATAGGAAAAACATAGTTAGCTCCATTATTATTATCCCAATTATTATTATTATCTCTAAAGCAGAAATTAAAAGTATCATAAGATTTTAAATTTAATTCGGCTTGAAAACCTAATTCTGTTTTTTCCATTTTTATTTCATTTAAATCTTCCCAATTTAGTCCAAAACCATAATGTATATATACTTCTTCTGCATTATTTTGAAATAAATCTCCTGTGTAAGAAATTTTTACATTACTATTTTCCACTAATTTATCTGTATTAAAAAATATATTCTTTACTAATTCCATTTACTTTACTCCTTATTCTTCTCTTGTTAACATACAAATTATAATATTAAAAATATGTTTATGCAAGTACTTTTTACAAAATTTATCAAATATGTTAATTAATCTACATTTGTTCCTAAAATTTTGCCAATAATATAAAACTCATCATCTTTAGTTATACAAATATCTTCTATTTCCTTCTTTTCTGCTCTTAAAGCAATGTCATCTTTTCTTATAATAAAACGCCTTACTAATAAGTTACCTTTATAAGAGAATAAACCTATGTCTTTGTTTTCTAAAGGTGTGTTAATAGCTAAAAAAGCATAAGAATCCTTTTTTAATTTTGGATCCATTGAGTCATCATTAATTTTTATTGCAATAGATGCATTAGGCATACTAGATGGACATGCAATAAAATCTTCTATATTTACAGCAGGAACGTTTTGATATGAAATATGATTTACTAACTTATATTCTTTATGAACATCGTCCATACTTTTATCTATAGTATATAAAGTTGGTTGGTATGGGACATCTAATGCTTTACATATGGCTTTTAAAGCTTTATAGCTAGGGCTTCTTTCGCCTTTTTCAATATGTGTAAGATGACCGATATTTATATTAGTTTTTTCCGCAAGTTCAGTTTTTGACATGTTTTTTTCCTTGCGAATTTTTGCAATCATATCACCAATCATAAAACATTCTCCTTATAAAATATATATAACATTATATATAAATAATTACAAAATGTCTATATTTGTAACAATAATGTAACAAAAATATCAAAATTTGACAAAATATGTATTATTATTTATTGTAAAAAATATTGCATTGTGGTAATATTATTGCATAAACACATATATTATATAGTGGAGGAAGGACAATGGGGAAGCAGAAAAAAAGAAATGAAAAAAAAGAAACACAAAAGACAAAAGTTCAAAATACGCAAGAATTAGATGCAAAACAAGAAGAGAAAGAAGAGTTACAAGCAAATGTTTCTACTACTAATAATAATGAGGAGATAAAGAAAAGCGAAAAATTAAATGAAAATAAAGAAAAAGTGGAAACAAAGGATGCTAAAGAAAAAGCAAAGAATATAAGTGATGAGAAAATAGATGAAAATGCTAATAATATTGAAGAAAATAAAGATGTTTCAGAAAGTAAAGAAAAACACAAAGAAATAGCAAGTAGCGAAACTAACAAAAAAATAGAAAATAGTGAAAAGAAAGCAATAACACCTGCTCCAGAGAAAGTAGTTACAAATATAGAAAATAAAAAAGAAGCTAAAAAAACAAAAAACAAAAAGAAAAGAAAGATTATATATATAGTTATTGCCGTTCTAATTTTTGTTTTAGCTGTGTTTTCTGTAATATTCTCGCTACTAAATATTAACAACAATGATATAGTGGATGGAGTAAGCATAAAAGGAATTAATGTGTCAGGAATGTCAAAGGATGAGGCAAGACAAAATATAGAAAAAATAACAACAGAGAAGTTATTAAAAACAATAAAACTTGTAGATGGAGATTATAAAGTAGACCTTAACCCAAAAGACATAGAAGCTTCATTTAATGTAGAAAAAGCAGTAGAAGAAGCATATAACATAGGTAGAGACGGAAACATTATAACTAATAATTATGAAATTCTTGTAGCAAAGTTATTTAAAAAGGATATAAACCTAGATTTTAGTTTAAATGAAGAAAGATTAGTGGAAATAATAAATGATACTTCTTTAAAATTACCTGGAACAGTAGTACAAAATAGTTATTATATAGAAGATGATGAGCTAATAATTACAAAAGGAACTGCTGGAGAGAGAATAAAAACAGACGAATTTAAATCAGAAATTTACAATAACATAGAAGACTTAAATGTAGGAGATACAGAATTAAAAATACCCACAGAAATAGTAGAACCAGATCCAATTGATTTAGAAAAAATAAAAAATGAAATATATAAAGAACCAAAAGATGCTTATGTAACTAAAAACCCTACAGAAGTACATACACACGTAAATGGTGTTGATTTTGCAATAAGTATGGAAGAAGCAAAAAAAATAATAGAAGAAGATAAAGATGAATATATAATTCCACTTAAAATAACTATACCAGATAAAACTATAGCAGATTTAGGAGAGGAGGCATTTCCTGATATACTATCAACATTTACAACAAGATATGACGCAAGTAATTACAACAGGAGTACAAATATAGAATTAGCAACAAAATCAATAAACGGAACAGTTATAATGCCAGGAGAAATATTTTCATATAATCAAACAATAGGAAGAACTACATTAGAAAAAGGTTATAAAGAAGGGACTGCATATGTTGGAGGCAAAGTTGTACCAGATGTAGGAGGTGGAATTTGCCAAGTTTCTTCTACATTATATAATACAGCATTATTAGCAAACTTGGAAATTACAGAAAGAAGCAATCACTTATTTGAAACTTCATATGTAGCACCAAGTAGAGATGCTACAGTATACTGGGGCTCTATAGACTTTAAATTTAAAAATACAAGAAGCTATCCAATAAAAATAGTAGGAACAGCAAAAAATGGTGTAGTAAAAATCGATTTATATGGAATAAAAGAGAAAGAAGAATACGAAGTTGTAATAGAGTCAGAAGTTATATCATATATACCTAATGAAACAGAATATAAAAAAGATTCAACATTAGAGAGTGGTAAGAAAGTAGTAGAGCAAGTTGGATTTAATGGCTGTAAAAGCAAAGGATATAGAATATTAAAGAAAAACGGAGTAGTTATTTCTAGAACATTGCTTTCCACAGATACCTACAGTCCACAGAATAAAATAGTAAGAGTAGGAACAAAAAAGGTAACAACAAATAAAAACAACACCACAAACACTACAAAAAAAGAAAACGCTACAAAACCAGAGAATAAAACAGAACAATAAAATTTTTATTAGAAGTATTGACAAATGCTTAAATTACGGCGTATAATATACGTTGTAATGCGTCATTAGCTCAGTTGGTAGAGCAGCAGACTCTTAATCTGATGGTCGGAGGTTCGACTCCTCTATGACGCACCAAATAGCTTGAGGGAGTAAGAATATAAGTTTCTTACTCCCTTTTGTTTTTATAATTTCCCGACTTTTTCCCGACTTAGTTTTAAATTCCCCCAATATTCCCACAAATAAAATTGCACAACATTCTTGTAATATACTATTTTTATTGTTATTATAAGTACAAAGAGTAAAATAGAAAGGAGAAAAAATGGCTACATTTGATGATTTTATGAAATTAGATATAAGAGTAGGCACAATAATAAATGCCTGTAATTTTGAAAAAGCGAAAAAGCCAGCATATAAATTAGAAATTGACTTTGGAAAAGAAATAGGAATAAAAAAATCTTCTGCACAAATTACAGATATATATAAAATAGAAGATTTAATAGGAAAACAAATTTTAGCAGTTGTCAATTTTCCGCCAAGACAAATTGCAGACTTTATGTCAGAAGTGCTAGTATTAGGTACGTATAGTAAAGACGGCGTGGTTTTAATAACTCCAGACATAAAAGTAGAAAACGGAGACAAATTGGGATAAAACTATAAATAATTAAGATTACAAGAAAAATAAAAAATTTTAAGAGAGAATATTAAAGAAGTTAGGAGATTAAATGAAAGCTTTAATTACAGGGGCTTCTTCTGGTATTGGAAGAGATATGGCAAAAGAACTTGCAAAAAGAGGATATAGTGTAATACTAGTTGCAAGAGATAATAAAAAATTAGAAGAAGTCGCAGAAGAAATAAAAAATAATTACAATGTAGAAGTAAAATTCATACAAAAAGATTTATCAAATAAACAAAATTGCATAAATCTATATAATGAATTAAAAAACGAAAACATAGATATTCTTATTAACAACGCTGGATTTGGAGTACATGGTAATTTTGCTGAAACCGATTTAGATAAAGAAATAAATATGTTAGACACAAACGTAATGGCAGTTCATATTTTAATGAAATTATTTTTGCAAGACATGGTAAAAAGAAATAGTGGTAAGATTTTAAATGTATCTTCTATGGCAGCTTTTGCACCCGGTCCATTAATGGCAGGATACTATTCATCAAAAGCATATGTGTATAGGTTATCAGAATGTGTAAAAACAGAACTAAAAATGGCAAAATCTAATGTTAAAATTTCTGTTTTATGTCCAGGACCTGTAAGAACAAATTTTAATAAAGTAGCCAATGTAAACTTTGCAGCGCCATCTTTAAGTAGTGATGTAGTTGCGAAATATGCAATTAAGAAAATGCTAAAGGGCAAATTTACAATTGTGCCTGGAAATTTAATGAAGATAACAAGATTTTTTGAAAAAATACTGCCACATAATTGGGTTAGTTATGTATCTTATTTAGTTAATTATAGAAAAAGTGAAAAATAGTTAATAATAAGTAAAGAGGGCGAATGTAAAATAATAATTTTATATTCGTCCTCTATTACTTTATAATTTCAAAATTAAAGCTTATTACAGTTTCTTGTTTCTTAAATTAAAATTTGAGCAATAACTTGCTGACCTGTCCCTAATTTCCCAAATCGGGAAGTTGGGACCTGTCCCCAATTTCCTATTCTACACTTTTTAAGCTTTCTATCATATCAATTTTCTTTAATGCGAAATAATTTACTATGTTAACGATTATAGTAAACAATATTGTTAGTAAAGCAGCGAAAACGTAACTTAATGGAGCTACAAATTTTCTAAATCTTAACATATCTATTTCACAGGTTTCTAATATAAAGAAGTCTAAGAAATATCCTGCAACTAGACCTAAAACTAGACCAATTGCTGTTAAAATAATAGTTTCTCTAGTTATATATAAATATACCTCTTTATCATAAAAACCTAAAACTTTTATAGTAGCAAGTTCACGAATTCTTTCGCTAATATTAACATTTGATAAATTGTATAATACTACAAATGCAAGAAGTCCAGCAGATACAATAAGTATAACTACTACGTAATTTAATGACTTCATTGTATCATTCATCATATTCATTGCAGTTGAGATTCTTGTAACAGATGCAACTTCTGGCTCGTTCATTAAATCTTTAACGAAATTATCTTCTGTTTCGTCATCCATTTCAAAGTTCTTTGTTAAAATTACATTGCTTTCAAAATTTTCTCCATATAAGCTTTGATACATATCTTTTGACATGTAAATATAATGATATACATAGTTTTCTACTACATTAGAAATTTTTACTTGTACCTCGTTATCATCAGTATCTTTTAAAGTAATTGTATCTCCGGCTTCAACATCTAGAAGTTGAGCGGTTTTATCTGTTAATAAAATTCCATCGGCAGGCAATTCTAAAGCTTCTTCGCTCTTTACATCAGCAAGATTAATTAGTGTGTCAAAACCTGTATTATTGCTTGGAACTATAATTTGTACATCTTCTTCGTTACTACCGTTTATTGCTGTACTAGAAGACATGTATGTTTCACAGACTTTTTCTATTTTATCGTTATTAGTTAATGAATTTATAAAATCTTGCTTTTGGGTATTGTCTAAATCTGCTTTTAAATTAATTTGCAAGTCGTAATTAAATACTTTTGCATATTGGTCTGGCATTAAACTTTCTATAGAGTCTTTTATACCAAAGCCTGTAACGATTAAAGCAGTACAACCCATAATTCCGATAATTGTCATTAAAAATCTTTTCTTGTATCTAAAAATGTTTCTAACAGTTACTTTTTTACTAAAAGATAGTCTTTTCCATATAAATGGTATTTTTTCTAAGAAAACACGTTTTCCCATTTTTGGAGATTTTGGTCTCATTAGTGTTGCAGGAGTTTGGACAAGTTCTCTCATTACTGCATATATAGTTGCACCTAAAATACTTATTACAATTAATGTAAAACCTAAACTACTCATCTCAAAGTTAAAGCTTGTTTGTATATCTCCTATTTGATACATCATGCTATACATTTTCCACAAAATTTTTGGTAATAGCACAAAACCAACAGCCATCCCAAGAAGGCTACCTATAACACAAGCTAAACTTGCATAAAGAACATATTTGCTTGTAATATGGAATTTATTATAACCTAAAGCTTTTAAAGTACCTATTTGAGTTCTTTGCTCTTCAACCATCCTTGTCATAGATGTAAGAGAAATTAGTGCAGCTACTATAAAGAAAATAACAGGAAATACTCTCCCTATGTTGGCAACACTTTCTGTATCTTGTATAAAGCTTGAATAACCAGAGTTTCCGGTTCTATCTAAGACATACCAAGTAGGATTTTCTATTTCTGCAATTTTGGCTCTAGCATCATTTAGTTTACTTTCAGCATCAGCAATTTTCTCGTCAAATTCTTTTTTACTTTCTTCTAATTCTTTTTCGCCATCTTCGAGTTCTTTTTTAGAGGTAGCAAGCTCTTCTTCAGCATCGTCTAACTGTGCATATGTTGAATTTTTGTTAGAATAATACGCATTTTCATTTTTTTCTAGTTCTTTTTTTGCAGATTGAAGCTCACTTTTTGCATTTTCAATTTCTGCCTTTCCGTTTTTTATACCAGTATCAATTTGAGCTATAGCAGAAGTTAATTGGTTTTTAGAACTATTTAATTCTGTAAGTTTACTTTCAAGTTGTTTTTTAGTTTCTTCTAATGTAGCTTTTTGCTCATCTGGTAATTGAGGATTTTTTAAAGTATTTTCTATAGTTTCTATATTTTTTTCTACTTCTGAAATTCCAGAATTTAAAGTAGAAAGTTGAGAATTAAGTTCTTCTTTTTGTTCTTCTAATTTATCAAATTCTGCATTTGCCTCTTTTTCTTTTGACTCTAACTCTTTTTCGGTATTTTCAATTTGCTTTTTAGCACTTGTAAGCTCTGCATATGCATTAGAAAATTCTCTATCAGCCTCAGCTCTTCCAGATTTTATCTCAGCTTCTGCGTCCTCTATTTGTTTTTTACCATCTTCAAGCTCTTTTTCAGCATCTGCAATTTGCTTTTCGGCATCACTTTTTTGTGTATTTAATTCTTCTTCTGCATCTTCAACTTTTTTTGTAGCAGTATTTACTAGGCTATCATATCTTGCTTTTTCACGCTCTTCTTTAATATCTTCTATTTTAGTTTTTACTTCTGCAATGCAATTTTTATATTTATTAGAAGAAGTAGTATATTCATTTGCACTTTTTACTTTTACATAAATATTTGTATAAACACTATTAGCTTGAACATTACTTTCTGGAATATACATGTAGTAGTCTATTTTTCCAGCTCCTAAATTGCTTGTTCCTCTATCTAAAGAAATATACATAGGACTTTGAACAGTACCAACTATTTTAAGCTCTTTTTCGTATAAATATGGGACATCTTCACCGTCGTCATTTTGACTGTCCTCTATATTAAGCTCAATTGTGTCTCCAATTTTTTTGTTATTTGCAAGTAGAAAATTAGGTTCGACAGCACACTCATTTTGAGCAGAAGGAAGAAAGCCTTCTATTAATACAGGAGTATTAAAGTTATTTAGAGACATAACTTTAGCAATAACTTCTTTATTTTCTATCTCAATTTGTCCGTCTGTTTCAAAACTACCATCTACATGTTCTACATTTTCAACTTTAGAAATTGCATCTATATCATCATTTGTAAGACCCAAAGTAGAAACGACTTGAATATCATATACATTTTGATTTTTATAGTATGTGTCTATGGTATCTACCATATCAGGTGAAGAAGCTCTAATTCCAGCAAAAAAGCCTACGCCTAAAAAAGCCATTAATAAAATGGAAATAAAACGCTTATATGTTTTTTTAATTTCTCGTAGGCTATCCTTGATAAGAGCTTTTTTCATACTTTCACCTTTATTACTATAGAATATAAATTCTACTTATTTAATAATATTTTTCTTTAGAATATTGTTAAAATATATATAAATATTTTTTAACAATTATAATCAACAAATTATAAATTTTAAGTAGACACCGATTACATAAGTTTTATAATTTACCACTCGATTTCTTCTACAGAAATTGGGTGCTCGTTTATTACAATATTTTCTGCAGTACCATTTTTAAAATGTATAACTTTATCTGCCATTGGAGCTAAAGCACCATTGTGAGTTATAATTAGTACTGTCATGTTCTCTTTTCTAGCTGTATCTTGCAATAATTTTAATATTTGTTTACCTGTTTTATAATCTAACGCACCTGTTGGCTCATCACAAAGAAGCAGTTTTGGATTTTTAGCAATGGCTCTAGCAATAGCTACTCTTTGTTGTTCTCCACCAGAAAGTTGCGAAGGAAAGTTATTTAATCTATCTTTTAAACCTACTTTTTTTAATACTGTTGTAGGGTCTAAAGAATCTTTACAAATTTCTGTAGCAAGTTCTACATTTTCTTTTGCAGTTAAATTTTGAACTAAATTATAAAATTGGAAAACAAATCCAATATCATTTCTTCTATATTTTATTAATTCTTTATTTTTTAAATTTGTAATTATTTTTCCATCAACTGTTACTTTTCCAGAAGTAGCACTATCCATACCACCTAAAATGTTTAAAGCAGTTGTTTTACCAGCACCAGAAGGACCGACAATAACTACTAATTCGCCTTTTTCTATGCTAAAATTAGTATTATTTAAAGCCTTAATGGTAACCTCTCCCATTTTATATTCTTTACAAACATTTTTAAACTCAATGTATGACAAGGCATAATCCTCCTTATACTTAATTGTTATTTAATTATATTCTTTTATTAAAACAATATCAATAATAGACACAGAAAATTTACAATTAAATATGAAAAATATCAAGCAATATTTTCTACAAATTTATTGAAAAAATAAAAACGATATAGTAAAATAAATAATATACATAACAACACTAAACAAGCACAAATAATGTCGAAAAAAGTACAAAAAATTAGTATTTTAAAAGAAACAAAAAGAAAAAAGGAGTGCGTAAAAATGACAAAGGCTAAAACCGTTGTGGGAGTACACACACACACACACAAGTAACTTTAAAGAAATAAAAGAAGGTAGAAATACCTTTATTAATCATAGAAAAAATGACAGACTATAAATAAAAATAGCCTGTCATTTTTGCGTGTGAAAGAAAGGAAGGATAAAAATGTTAGATAAGAAAAAGACAGAAGTAACATTCAAAACAAAAACAGATAAGCGGAATAACTCTTATAGCATTAGTAGTAACAATTGTTGTTCTTTTAATATTAGCAGGAATAACTATTAGTTTGGTATTTAGTGAAAATGGAATAATAGCAAAAGCGAGAGAAGCAGCAGAGAAAACAAATCAAGCAGTAGTTAATGAGCAGACACAAATGAACGACCTAGCAGATTATATGGAAAATATGTTAAATGCAATAGGTGGGGGAAATACAACAGAAAGTCCAACAATTCCAGAAGGATTAGAAATAGGGTCAACAATTTCATATAGTCCAAGTGGAACATATAATTGGCAAGCGAAATATTGCTCATCTGATTTAACAGAAACAACAGATGATGTACAATTAAATAGCACTACAGGAGAAGATTTTAATATATCAAGTTGGAAGGTATTAAGTATAGATGAAAATACAGGAAGCGTAGAATTAGTACCAAGTAGTGCTACAACAGGAACAGTGCGTTTGCAAGGAGCACAAGGATATAATAATGGGGTAAAATTACTAAATGATGCATGTAGTAGTTTGTATGGAAATAGTGGAAAAGGAATAGTAGCAAGAAGCATAAACATAGAAGATATAGAAAAATACATGACGGATATTGCTATTACAGAGGCACATAACTATACAAATACAGATAGTAACATAAAATACGGAAATCAAGTAAGCAGTCCATATGCAACAAATAAAAATTACCCAGCAATATATGCTCAAGAAAGATTAGCAGTAATAGATGGAGAAGAAAATGATGATACAAGATTAGACTTAAGTAAGCAAGATACATTTATAGAAAGAACAGAAGGAACAAATGGAGCAATAACAATAGCAACAAGTATACAACCATACCAAACATATTGGTATAAAGATGCAATGTTTATGTCTACAGCATTTAAAGATTATAAAGAAGGATCAAACTATTATAACTTAATTATGCCAAATGGAACAGTCACAACATATTGGGTTGCTTCCCGCTGCATTACTAGTGATTCTGAACTTTGTGGCTTTAATATATACCTTATGTATTTAGAAAGTATGAATGCTGAAATTATGTATGGTTCAGGAGGTGCTATTTATAATAGTTCGCATTCACTTTTCCCAATTGTAACTCTAAACTCTAGCATCATAGAAGGAGATGCAATAGCTGGTTTTAATGTTAAATAGATTTATAGTAAGAAAGTTTAATAAATAGAAAAAGTATACACAAAAATAGAGAATAACCAATGTAAAATGTAAATTATACAAAAAAACTATAAAAATTTCTTAAGTAAAACTTATCAAATTTGTATAGTTTTTTTCATTTTATTCTGATAAAATATATCTGCTTTTCAGTAAAAAAGAGGTGATAACATGTCAATGATACAAGTTAAAAATTTAACATTTGGATATGATGGAATGTTAGAAAAACTATTTGAAAATGATTCATTTAATATAGATACGGACTGGAAGTTAGGCTTAATTGGAAGAAATGGAAAAGGAAAAACTACTTTTTTAAACATTTTACAAGGAAAACTTGAATATACAGGAACTATAACAAAAAGTGTAGAACTAGATTATTTTCCAATTGAAGTAAAAGACGAAAACAAAATGGCAATAGAAATTGTACAAGATATTGCAATAAATGCACAAGATTGGGAAATAATAAAAGAAATTAATCTATTAAATACAAATCCAGAAATACTATATAGAGAGTTTAAGTTATTAAGTGGCGGAGAAAAAATAAAAATACTTTTAATAGCTCTATTTTTAAAAGAAAATAATTTTTTATTAATAGATGAGCCAACAAACCATTTAGATAATGAAACAAAAGAAAATTTAATAAACTATTTAAGAAAGAAAAAGGGTTTTATAGTGGTATCACATGATAGAAATTTTTTAGATAGCGTCGTAGACCATATTATAGCAATAAATAACAGTGGAATAGAAATACAAAAGGGTAATTTTTCAACATGGAAAGAAAATAAAGACAGACAAAATAATTTTGAGCTTATGCAAAATGAAAAATTAAAAAAAGATATAAATAGACTAAACGAAGCTGCAAAAGATACTGCAAATTGGTCTGATAAAGTAGAGAAAACAAAATATGGAACTACAAATTCGGGGTCTAAAGTAGATAGAGGATATATTGGGCATCAAGCTGCAAAAATGATGAAGAGATCTAAAGCAATAGAAAATAGAATAGAAAAGGAAATTTCTGACAAGTCAAAATTATTAAAAGATATTGACAGAAACGATAGTTTAACAATTAAGCCATTAGAAGCAAAGAAAAATCCAATTATAGTTTGTAATAACTTACAAATTAAATATGAAGGGAAAACTATATTTGAAAAAGTAAATATGGAAGTTAACAATGGAGATAGAATAGCTATAGTTGGAAAAAATGGTGCTGGAAAATCTAGTATTTTAAAATTAATTTTAGGAGACAAAATAGATTACAATGGAACTTTTAATAAAATAAATGACTTAAAAATATCTTATGTATCACAGCAAACAAATAACTTAAAAGGAAAATTAAAAGAATTTGCAAAGAGTAATAATGTAGACGAAAGTATTTTTAATGCTATGCTTGTAAAAATGGGATTTAGCAGGGAAAATTTAAACAAAAACATAGAAGAACTTAGCGAAGGACAAAAGAAAAAAGTATTAATAGCTAAAAGCATAACTGAACAAGCAGATGTGTATATATGGGATGAACCTTTAAACTACATAGATATACTAACAAAAATACAAATAGAAGAAGCAATTTTAAAGTATAAACCAACACTAATATTTGTCGAACATGATGAAACATTCGTAAAAAATGTAGCAACTAAAATTGTGTCAATAGGGACGGGGATTTTTGACAACTTTTAATGCCAGCCGAAAGATTTTAACACATTTTAATTTAAACGGAAAGATTCTGACGACTTTTAATCTCAACAGAAAGACTTGAACACACATTTTAATTTTAACAAAAAGATTTCGGCACATAAAAAAATAACTTTTGCTGTAAAAGGTAAAACCTAAATTAGTTATGTAAATAGGCAAAATGTAAAAGTAAAAAAAGCCATGTAAACAAAAATATTTACATAGCTTTTTACTTGAAAAACAATCTTACATAGCGTATAATAGAAAAGTACGAAATTTAAGAGGGGTGATATCATGTTTAGAATGTATAATACAGATTTAATTACAAATAAAACAGAAGAAGTTACAGAATATAAAAGAGGAAATTGGATTAATATGATAGCACCGTCCGATGAGGAAATACAAACAGTTTGCGAGAATTTAAAGATTCAAGAAGATTTTATTCGTTATGCATTAGACCCAGAGGAAAGAGCCAGAATAGATTACGAAGAAGATGATGGAACAACTTTAATTTTAGCAGACGTTCCAATTATTGAAAGTGATGAAGACCCAAAAGAATATTCTACAATACCAGTGGGTTTTATAATAGTAAGAGATGAATATTTTATTACAGTTTCTTTAATAGAAAATGAAGTAATAAGAAGAATGAACCCTATGATAAATAGGTCTGTTGCTACATACAAGAAAAGTAGGCTTGTTTTACAATGTTTATATGTAAATTCTGAAATTTATTTGAATTTGTTAAAAACAATAAATAGAGAAACTGAAGTTGCAGAAAAAGAACTTAGACAAACAAGAAAAAATAAGTCTTTATTAAGACTTTTAAGTTTAGAGAAGAGCTTGGTATATTTTACAACATCACTAAAAGCAAACGAAGTTGTAATGGAAAGAATGAATAGAGGAAAAGTTATAAAATTATATGAAGAAGACGAAGATTTACTAGAAGATGTACTTATTGAAAATAAGCAAGCAATGGAAATGAGCAAAATATATAGTGACATTTTGTCTGGTGTTATGGATGCATATTCTTCAATTATATCAAATAACTTAAATGGAGTTATGAAAATACTAACAGCAATTACTATTATAATTTCAGTTCCAACTATGATATCTAGCTTTTGGGGAATGAACGTAAGAGTTCCTATGCAAGATAATCCATGGGGATTTGCAATAATTATAGTAGCCTCAGTACTTATTGGCATTATTGTAACTCTTGTATTAAAGAAAAAGAATTATTTAAATTAATTATTTTGTTTATAAAATAGCAGAAAAGCTAGTTATAATGTAAAAATTATAACTAGTTTTTTAGTTATGCGAAGCATAAAACACAACAAAAAAAGTTGACAATAAAATAAATACGTAAACTAAAACGGGTCAAAAATTAAATAAGAATTAAATAAAATATAAAATAACAAAAAAAGAAAATAAAATTTTTTAACAACTAATTTTAGTGTTTTATATATGTTTACAATTAAAATACTGAAAATAAAAAAACAGAAAAATAAAAATAGAATAAATTTAAACATTTTTGGGCATAATTATTTATATAAAAAACAAAAGCTATAATTAGTTTTTGTAATTTCATAAAAGGAGGACGTTATGAAAGTATTGGACATAATTGCACTTATATTAGTAATAATAGGTGCTATAAACTGGGGATTAATAGGATTATTTAATTTTAACTTAGTTGACACAATATTTGGAGCAATGTCTATAGTTAGTAGAATTATATATACTTTAGTAGGAATTGCAGGATTATATAGTATTAAATTTTTATTTAACAGAACATAACTCAAATAGGAATATAAAATTTTATAATAAAAAATAAAGCGATATAGAATATAGAACATGAATTTTAAACTTTAGATAAAAAATCTAAAATAGAAAATTAATATAATTTATTAAAGCAAAAAAATTTTATGGAATTGTAGAAAAAACAAAACATTCTCCAAATGATTGAATTCTAGGCAATATTAGTATATAATATAGTCTAGAATTTATTTTTTACGGTATAAGATATAAAAAATTGTATTAATTTAAAACAGCATTAATACAATTTTTAGTTCTACTAAATTTTTTATGCTTAATTTGGCGGCAAGAATTATACAATTAGAAAGGAATGTGAGAGATGTTAACAGTTACAGGAGTTACAATAAGATTTGGCAAAAGAACTTTATTTGAAGACGTAAATATAAAGTTTAATAAAGGTTGTTGCTATGGAATAATTGGAGCAAATGGTGCAGGAAAGTCTACTTTTTTAAAAGTTTTATCAGGAGACATAGAGCCAAGTAAAGGAGAAGTGTCTAAGGAAAAAACAGAAAGAATATCTGTTTTAAAACAAGACCACTTTGCATACGAAGATTATAGAGTATTAGATACTGTAATAATGGGAAACCAAGAACTATACAGTATTATGAAGGAAAAAGACGAAATATATTCTAAACCAGACTTTTCAGAAGAAGATGGAATGAAAGCAGCAAAATTAGAGGAAAGATTTGCAGAATTAGATGGATGGAATGCAGAAGCAGATGCAGCAGTTCTTTTAAATGATGTTGGAATTGAAACGGAAAAACACGAAAAATTAATGAAAGACTTAGAGCCAAGAGAAAAAGTAAAAGTTTTATTAGCACAAGCCTTATTTGGAAATCCAGATATACTTTTACTAGACGAGCCAACAAACGACTTGGATTTAAAAACAATTAATTGGTTAGAGGACTTTTTAATAGATTTTGAAAATACAGTAATTGTAGTATCACACGACAGATATTTCTTAAATAAAGTTTGTACACATATAGCGGATGTTGACTATGGAAAAATTAAAGTATATCCTGGAAATTACGACTTCTGGTATGAGTCAAGTCAGCTTGCTTTAAAGCAAATGAAAGAAGCTAATAAAAAGAAAGAAGAAAAAATTAAAGAATTACAAGACTTTATTGCAAGATTTAGTGCAAATGCTTCAAAGTCAAAACAAGCTACATCAAGAAAGAAAACACTTGAAAAGATTGAGTTAGACGAAATAAAACCATCAAATAGAAAATATCCATACATAGACTTTAAGCCAGATAGAGAGCCAGGAAAAGAAATTTTAAAAGTAGAAGGACTCTCTAAAACAATAAATGGAGAAAAAGTTTTAGATAACATTACATTTACAGTAAAGCCAAATGATAAAATTGCATTTTTAGCAGATAATGAAAATGCGAAAACTGTATTATTTCAAATCTTAGCAGGAGAGTTAGAACCAGATTCAGGAACAGTTACATGGGGAACAACTATTACCAATAATTATTTTCCAAAAGATAACAACTACTTATTTGAGTCAGACTTAAGCATAACAGACTGGTTAAGACAATATTCAAAAGACCCAGATGAAACATATGTTAGAAGCTTCTTAGGAAGAATGTTATTCTCTGGAGAAGAAGCACTTAAAAAAGTAAATGTGTTATCAGGTGGAGAAAAAGTTAGATGCGTACTTTCAAAAATGATGTTATCTGGAGCAAATTTACTAATTTTTGATGAGCCAACAAACCATTTAGATATGGAAAGCATAACAGCATTAAATGAAGGTATGAAGAGATTTAATGGAATTATTTTATTTACATCACACGACCATCAATTAACCCAAACAGTTGCAAATAGAATAATAGATATAAAACAAGACAGATTAGTAGATAGAGAAACGACTTATGACGAGTACTTGGAGGAGATAAAATGATAAATAAATTAGACATAGAGGCTGCAAAAGAATTATATAAAGGGATACTATCAAATGAAAAAAGTTTAGTAATAGAATTAAAATAAGGAGAATGTAATATGTTTTGTAATAAATGTGGAGAAAAGCTCCCAGATGATGCAAAGTTTTGCACAAAGTGTGGTTATAAAGTGAATAACGAACCTGAAATGGGAAGTATAGTGTTTAAAAGATTAGGACAACTTTATGGGTCTATAGCTCAAATAAAAATCTTCTTAGATGGACAAATGGTTGCCAGTTTAGGAACAAATCAAGAAGTGAAAGTAACTGTACCAATTGGAGTACATCAAGTAGAATTTGGCTATTGGTGTGGTAATGGACAAAATACAGTAACTTTAACAAAGGAAAATCCAAATATAAGAGTTAATATAAAATTGGGAGTTGGATTAGTTACTTCTGACCCTAAAATAGTTAGTATAGAAAATTTATAAAAATATTTACTAAGAGCAATAAAGTTTGGTATAATATGCAAAGAGCTTATTGCTCTTATTTTATTTATAAAAAATTACAATAAAAAGAAAAATATAATTGTATCAAGGTTTATAGGTAACCTAAAAAAACCTAAATATATTATACAAGGGAGTTACAATGGAAGAAATTACAAAAAATGAGGAGAAAGAAATTTTAAAGCAAAAAAGAATAGCAAATACAATTGCAGAAGAATTAAATGTAAAACCAATTCAAGTTGAAAAAACAATAGAATTAATAGATGGAGGAAATACTATACCATTTATTGCACGTTATAGAAAAGAAGTTACAGGCGGGCTTTCTGACGAAACATTAAGAGATTTAGGAGAAAGACTTACATATTTAAGAAATTTAGAAACAAGAAAAGAAGAAGTTATAAAGTCAATTGATGAGCAAGGAAAATTAACAGAGGAGATATCAAATTCTATAGAAAATGCTAAAACGCTAGCAGAAGTAGAAGATATTTATAGACCATATAAGCCTAAAAAGAAAACAAGAGCAACAGTTGCAAAAGCAAAAGGGCTAGAGCCATTAGCAAAAATTATTATTGAGCAAAAAGAAACAAAGCCACTTGAAGAAATTGCAAAAGATTATGTAAATGTCGATAAATTATCAGAAGAAGATAAGAAAAATAAAGACAAAGTTGTAGAAAATGTAGAAGATGCAATTCAAGGTGCATTGGACATAATTGCAGAAGATATATCTGACAATGCAAAATACAGAAAAGAAATAAAAAGGATTTGCTATAGAGAGGGAATAGTAAACACAAAAGCATCTGATGAAGACGAAAAATCTGCATATGAAATGTACTATGACTTTAATGAAAAGGTAAATAGATTACCAAGTCATAGAATTTTAGCAATTAACCGTGGAGAAAAAGAGAAGTTCTTAAAGGTAAAAATAGACAAACCAGAAGATAAGATATTAGACCTTATACAAAGAGATATTATAAAAGGAAAAACACAATTTACAGAATATTTAGAAAATACTATATTAGACAGCTGGAAAAGATTAATAGAGCCTTCTATAGATAGAGAAATTAGAGCGGATTTAACAGAAAAAGCGGAAGAACAAGCTATAAAGGTATTTGGAAAAAATGCAAAACAATTATTGCTTGGTGCACCACTTAAAGGACTAACTGTTTTAGGATTTGATCCAGCATATAGAACTGGTTGTAAATTAGCTGTTATAGATGAAACAGGAAAGGTTTTAGATACAGGTGTCGTATATCCAACTGAGCCTCAAAATGATATTGAAGGAGCTACAAAAGAATTAATAAGGCTTATTAAAAAAGATAATATAAATATGATTGCAATAGGAAATGGAACAGCATCACGTGAGTCTGAAATGTTTGTTTCAGATGTTATAAAAAAGATAAAAGAAAAGGACGGAACAGATGTATATTATGCAATTGTAAGCGAAGCGGGAGCGTCAGTTTATTCAGCTTCAAAACTTGCAACAGAAGAGTATCCAGATTTAAATGTATCTTTAAGAGGTGCAATTTCAATAGCAAGACGTTTGCAAGACCCTTTAGCAGAACTTGTTAAAATAGATCCAAAAGCAATAGGTGTAGGACAATATCAACACGATGTAGACCAAAAACAATTATCAGAAAGCTTAACAGGAGTTGTAGAAGATGCAGTTAATAAAGTTGGAGTAGACGTAAACACAGCTACACCATCACTTTTATCATATGTTTCTGGAATAAACAAAACAATTGCAGGGAACATCGTAAAATATAGAGACGAGCATGGAAAATTAAAAGAAAGAAAAGAACTATTAAAAGTACCTAAATTAGGAAAATCAGCATATGAGCAATGTGCAGGATTTATTCGTATATTTGATGGAAAAAATCCATTAGAAATAACAGCCGTACACCCAGAAAGTTACGAAGTTGCAGAAAAGCTATTAGATAAAATAGGATATAAAAAAGAAGACTTAATAAATAAAGACAAGCTAAAAGAGATAAGAACAAAATTAGCAGAAATAAATGTAAAAAATGTTGCAAAAGAATTAGAAGTAGGAGAAATGACACTTCAAGACATTATACAAGAACTATCAAAACCAGGAAGAGACCCAAGAGAAGAAATGCCAAAACCAATTTTAAGAGCAGACGTACTAAAATTTGAAGACTTAAGAGAAGGAATGGTATTAACAGGAACAGTAAGAAACGTAACAGACTTTGGAGCATTTGTAGACATTGGAGTAAAGCATGATGGACTAGTACATATATCACAATTAAGCAACAACTTTGTAAAAAATCCGTCAGATGTAGTATCTGTAGGAGACATTGTAAAAGTAAAAGTTATAGGAATAGACCTAGAGAGACAAAAAGTGCAACTAAGTATGAAAGAAATCTAAAAAGCGTGATTTAATCACGAAAATAAAATATAAAAACGTGATTTTATCACGTTTTTATTGACTTTTCATCATAAAAATAGTACAATCTATTTAAAGAGGTGATAAATATATGCAAAGAAAAATCTATGAAAAATTATTATATTGGAAAAATAATAAAATAAAAATGCCATATATGTTAATAGGAGCAAGACAAACAGGAAAAACATACATCTTAACAGAATTTTGCAAAACAGAATTTGAAAACTATGTATATATCAATTTAGATAGCATGGAAAATATAAGAAGAATATTTGAGCAGACAATTGAGCCAGAAGAAATTATAAAAAATATAGAAGCGGTAATGGGAATTAGTATTGATATAGAAAAAACAATTATATTTATTGATGAAATTCAAGTCTCAGAAAGAGCGATTAGTTCTTTAAAATATTTTTGCGAGAGTGAAAAAGAATACAAAATAGTAGTAGCGGGAAGCTTATTAGGTGTAAAAATTAATCGCTTTAAAAGTTCATTTCCTGTAGGAAAAGTTTGGATAGAATATTTATATCCAATGGATTTTGAAGAATTTTTACTATCAATTGGAGAAGAGAAACTATTAAACCTTATAAAAGAAAGTTATTATGAATTAAAACCAATGCTAGATGTAACTCACAAAAAAGCATTAGATTTATATAATGAATATCTTTGCATAGGTGGAATGCCAGCAGCTATACTTAATTATATAGAAAATAACAAAAATATTTTTCAATTTAATGAAGAAATTTTACAAATGATAATTACTTCATATCTTGCAGATATGTCAAAGTATACAGAAAACATAGAATCAATTAGAAATAATAAAATATATAATTCTATGCCTGCACAATTAGGAAAAGAAAATAAAAAATTTAAATATTCTTTAGTTGAAAAATCTGCAAGAGCAAGAGAGTATGAATCCTCAATGGAGTGGTTATTAACAAGTAATATGCTATTAAAATGTCAAAGTGTATCAAATCCAAAGTCGCCATTAAAAGCATATATAGAAAATAACTTTAAAATTTATTTGAGTGATATTGGATTATTAAGAGTATTATGTAAAATAAGTATCAATGAGATTTTTACTAATAAAAATATGTTATATAAAGGTGTATTTATAGAGAATTATGTGGCTGAAAACTTATATTGCAAATATAGAGAATTATATTATTGGGCATTAGGCAATGAATATGAAGTTGATTTTCTAATCAACCTCGATGGAGATATTATACCAATAGAAGTAAAAGCATCTGACAATACCACTTCTAAAAGTTTAAACTATTATATAAAAAGATATAAACCCAAATATGCAATTCGTTTATCTACCAAAAATTTTGGAGAAGCTAATGGTATAAAGTCTATTCCGCTGTATGCTAGTTTTTTAATATAAATAATAGCACCAATAAAGAAATAAAAAAATCTTCCTTTTAACGGAAGATTTTTTTACTTCTTTTTGAAGATATGAGAAATCTCTAAAAATAGTTTTCAAAACAACTTAAGCACTAAATTCATCTTGTATCTTTTTAATTTCATCATATTTATTATTTAGTATATTTAAGAAAGCATCTGCCATAACTGGGTCAAATTGTGAGCCAGAGCATTTTTTAATTTCTTCTTTAACAGTTTCTATAGGAATTGCATCTCTGTAAGCCCTTTTCGATGTCATAGCATCAAATGCATCTACAACAGCTGTAATTCTTGCTAAATATGGTATTTGTTCTCCTGCTAATTTAGAAGGGTAACCATTACCATCATATCTTTCATGATGATGCTTAACAATTGGAATTATTTCTTGAAATACTGATGCATTGCATAGTATGTGTGCTCCAATTGAAGGATGATTTTTAATTTGTGAATATTCATTGTCTGTTAATCTTGATTCCTTCAATAAAATACTATCAGGAATACCTATTTTTCCAATGTCATGGAACAAACCACCGACTTTTAAAGTTTTTAATTGGTCATCTGGTAGACCTAGTTCTTGTCCTAGTAAAACAGAGTATGCAGAGACTCTGTCAGAATGACCACGTGTATAAGGGTCTTTAGCTTCTATAGTATACCTTAAAGTTTGGACAGTATCTAAATAAGCCTTCTCAAGCTTTTCGTTTGCATCAAGAAGCTCATTATTAATTCTCTGAATTTCATTCATTTGCTTAACAGATTTTATACCAGACTCAACCAATAATAGTAATTGGTCAAATTTGTCACTTTTTTCACAATATCCTTGAATATCGAGCCTTCTAATAGTCTCTAAAGGAGGTGCCAAATCTTTGTGACCTGTAAGTAATAAAATATATAGTTCTTTATTAAATTTTCTTATTTCTTCTACAACTTTATCACCATGGATTGGCTCCATTAAATAGTCTAAAATCATTAAGTCAAAATGTTCGTTTTTTATTAATTCAATTGCCTCTACAGGGTTGGTAATTCCTTTAAAAGTATAACCTGACCTATGCATAAATATAGAAAGTGAGTCTAAAATTCCTTGCTCATCATCTACGGCAATTATTTTATATCCAGATGATATATTTGATTGCATATGTGTTCTCATATATATACACCCCAATTCTAAATAGATTATATAGATATATCCTAAAAAAATCAATAATACCGCAAGAAATTTGCGAAAAAATTGAAAAACGGTTAAATTTCATTTAAGCGTAAAATATTAAGTAAAAAAATACATAATTAATTAATTCTTCTTATAATAATTTTGTTAATTATAATTTTAATATAATTAAAAATCCAGTCGAAAAGTACTTAATAAGATTACATTATTAAAATAAGTAACAAAAAATATATTACTGTTAATTATTTTTTGGCAATATAATATGGAAAGTTGTTCCTTCTCCTTCTTTTGTATCAAATGTAATGTTTCCATTAAAATGAGCACGAATAGTAGAATATGACATAAACAAGCCCAAGCCAGTTCCATTTTTACCTTTAGTTGTAACCATTTCTTTAAATAATTTATCCTGAACTTCTTTAGAAAGCCCTGTTCCATAATCCCTAACAGATATTATAACTTTTTTGTCTTTTTCTTCTACGATTAAGTCTATACTCTTGTTTGGCTCTCCATGATATGCTTGTATAGAGTTTGAAATCATGTTGTTAATTACTTGTACCAAACTGTTTATATTACCACTTAAAACAGTAAGTGGGTCTACGTTTATAGATAAATTTAAGTTAACTAAAGCGCTTTTTAATTCGTGTTTCATTAATATGTCTATACGTTTTACCAACTCATCTATTGTAAATGAGTAATTTTGGTCATCTGACATATTAACAGCTTGTCCTTTAACTGCTGTAATAACATCTGACATATATTCTGTATAAGAACGTATTTTAGAAATCCATGTACGCATGTCTTTAGCAATGTCATGGTGATCTTGAGGTGTTACTTGTGGGTCATCTATTGACTCATCATACTCGTTTATTAAATCTGTTAAGCCTTCTGCTGCACCAGAAATAGACATGATTGGTGTTTTTAAGTTGTGTGCAATTCCACCTATTAGCTGTCCAAGTGAAGCTAAACGCTCTTTTTCCATTAACATATCTTGATTGCTTTTTATTGTTTGAAGATCGAGCATATGCTGAGTAACATCCTTAAATAATATAAGTGTTCCTAAATATATACCGTTATTTCTAATACTATTAATTTCTATGTTAAAATATCTTGAGGTTTTATCCAATTTTCTAGAAAAAGTATAAGTTTTGCCATCTTTAATAGATTTTTCTATGCAGTCTTTTAAGTTTTTTATATCTACATTTAAAAAGTTATTATCTTTTATTACACTATACAAACTTCTATTACGCAAATAGTTAGGGTTTAAGTCAAACATGTTTAATAATGTAGTATTAAAATCTGAGATAATATTTTGTTCATCTATAACCATGTAACCATCTGACATACTATCAACAATTCTTTGTAGAGCTATTGGCGTTAATTTCATTAAGTCGAATTTGAATATAGCAAGTGCTATAATTAAAATCATTAAAGTAAATGAAATTGGAGTAGAGTAAGTTGTCATAGAAAATACTTGGAATGTAGCAAGTAAATTTGTTAAAATTGGTATTATAGTACTAATAATTATTAATGCTGACTGTTTAGAGAAGAACCCTGAATTTTTAATAGAATACCTTAAAAAGTAAATAATACCAATTCCAAATAATGCATAAGTATATAGAGAGTGTACGTAAAAATAAGGGCCATAAACCATTCCTTCTACATGTGCGGAATATTTTATAAAAAATAGATGATGTAAGCTATTTGTTACAAGTAAAACTTCCGATATTATAGGGATTATTAGTAGCAAATAGTGATACCAACGAACAACTATTTTTGTTTTAGCGAATATTAGACCTATAGCTAAAAATGCAACAGGTGCAAAAAATACACCCATGCCGGAAATCATCTCAAATACAATAGGTTCTATTGAAGATGATTGGAAAATAATTTGTAAAACTGAACCCAAAGTCCAAATAAACATAAAGAATAGTAACCACTCAAAAGCATATTTTAATTGGCTTTTTCCATTTGACCTAATTATCATTACAAACATAAGTATTATTAATACTTCAGATATTAGCATTGCAATTAGTGAAAATAAATTATCCATATATTTTTTCTTATACTCGTATAAATATATTTACTATACGAATTTCTCCTTTCTTTAAAATTTATTATAACTTTACAAAAGCTAACATTTATTATAGTTGCATGGGGCTTTTGGTAAAAGCCCACATACACTTAATACTAAAATTGTATATTTTGCATTTTTATAATGTTTTTATTTTATATAATTTATAAAATTTTTTGCATTTTTATAATGTCTTTATCTTATACAATTTATAAAATTTTTTGTTCTTTCATATAATTTATATACTTTTCAATATAATTTTTATCTATTTCTGGCCAAGTAAATCCAAATTTGTATAAGAAATATTTAGTAAACTCAGAAATAGTAGGTATTTCCGATGAATATTGAATATTATAGTTTGAGTCTATATCATTTATAATACCAGATAATATATCTTTTTTACTAGCAGTTTTCAACAATTTCTTAATATTTTGTGAAAATAAATCATTATTTATAAACTCAATGTGGATAAGTTCGTCGTCAAAATAATTTATTAAATTATTCATTGTAATATAATTACTATTGTAAATATGGAAAACTGTAAAATTAGGAATGTAATTTTGTAATATAGTAATTATTGCTTTTGTACAAATATCAACAGGTGTAAATTCTAATAAAGTATTACGTAAGTCTTCAGGAATATATCCTAGTTTTATAAATGTTATTATTCTATTTAAAAAGGCATTTTCTGTAGCATTTATTTGGAATTTTCCATCACTATATCTATTTGTTATATTACCAAGTCTTAAAATTTGCGCATTTAGTCCATTTGGTATTTCACTTAAAATGTTTTTCTCTGCCTCAAATTTACTCTTTATATATAAATTATCTAACTGCTGACCAACATATAAATTATTTTCGGCAAAACTAAATTGATTGTCATTATTCGTTTTATAAGCATAAGAGCGATCTATTGAGCTAGTACCAGATACGCTTATAGAAGATATATGTAGTAATTTTTTATTATATTTTTTACAAAAGTCAATTAAGGTTTTGGTTAAATCAACATTCATAGCCTTAAACTTTTCTTCACTTCCGTAGTGTTTTACCATAGCTGCTGCATTAATTACTATGTCTGTATTTTTTATTACATCATTGTAAACTTTATCAGACAAATTAAAGTGATATTCTGTTAAACTTCCTGTTACTATTTTAATTCTATTTCCTATAAAACTGTCTAAGCTATTTCCAAAATAGAAATGAAGGATATTCATAAATCTATTTTGAGCAGTTTCTCCATTTTTATCTCTAATAATACAATAAGCTGTTCCTTTATCTGATTGTATGAATTCATATAATATATGAGCACCAACGAAACCATTTCCACCAAGCAACAATATATTGTTGCTTTTATTAGAAATTAAATTAGGCATAAATTTGGTTAAATTAGCTACAGTATTATTACTTAAGGTTTGATTTATATTAGAATAGTCTTGCGTATCTATGTTGTTTACAGCTGCATCTTCGCTTTTTTGCAAATAATAGCTAGCAAGTTGCCTAATAGTAGTATACTTAAATATAGAAGCATATGGTAAGTCTATATTATGTGTTAATAGCTCTGTTTTGAACTTTATCGCTAACAAAGAATCTGATCCTAATTCAAAAATATCATCATCTATACCAACCTTAGTGTTTAATAAATTTTCCCATATTTCGCAGAATAATTTTTCTATATCATTTGTTGGAGGAGTATAGTTATTTTCAGTTTTTACATCTATTTTATATTGTAAAAGAGCCTTTTTATCTACTTTGCCATTATTGTTCATAGGTAATTCATCAATTTGGACAAAATATTTTGGCACCATATATAATGGTAGTGACTTAGAAAGGCTAAGTCTTATTTGCGCAATATCAATATTTATGCTCGATGTAAAAAATGCAACAATGTAAGGGTCGCTAGTATCTTTTACATAAATAACACTACAATTTTTTACGTCTGGATAATCTTTGAGTTTCTTTTCTATTTCAGATAATTCAACTCTTAAACCTCTTATTTTTATTTGGAAGTCTCTTCTACCAATATATTCTATTTCTCCATTAACTAAATATCTACCTATATCACCTGTTTTATATATTTTGTTATTATCAAATGGGTTCTTTATAAAAGCACTATCTGTTAAATCTGGTCTATTTAAATAACCTTTTGCAATTCCATCACCAGATACACAAATTTCGCCAGGCACACCAATTGGGCATAAAGATAAATTATCGTCTAGAATATACATTTTAGTATTGCAGAAAGGTGTTCCTATGGTTATATTGTTTTCATCTGTAATTTCTTTGTTACAACAACAAGCTGTAAATTCACTAGGACCGTATCCGTTATATACATGTGCTTTAGAATATTGCCTAATATGGTTATAAAGGTCTTTGGTAAATACTTCTCCACCAACTTGTATTACTTCAACACTTTGCCAATCGTTAACATTAGCAATGTTTGAAAGTAATAGGTTAATACGAGTAGGTGTTGTTAAAATAAAGTTTATATTATATTTTTTTATTAAGTTATTAGTATAAATAGGTATTTTTTGTTCTTCTTCATTAGAAAGAACTACAGTTTTTCCTGTAAACAAACTAACAAAGTTTTCAACAATAAACATATCAAATGAAACAGCACTAATACTTAAAAATGTATCGCACTCATCTGTATGAAGAAGATGTTTATAACTAAGTATCATATTTATAACTCCTAGACGTCTTAAAGCAACTCCTTTAGGATTACCAGTAGAACCAGAAGTATAAATAATATTAAATGTATCTTCGTTACTGCTATTACAAATAGGATTTTTGTCTGACATATTAGCTAAGTTACTAAAGCAATTTACACTATTTAAATTATCTAATTGGTCATTATCTAGGCTGTTACTATTTAAGTTGTTATTATCTAGGTTGTTAGTATTGGCATTATTAATATGTTTTTCTAAAATTTCGGTATCTTCATCTATTAAAAGTTTGTAGTTTACTCTATATTTATCAAACTTTGAATTTGTAATTAAAAATACAGTTTTACTGTCATTTAACATGTATTCTATTCTATCATGTGGTAAGCTTCCATCTATTAAAAGATAAGCAGCACCTGACTTAAGTACCCCAAGTACAGAAGCCATTAACATTTCGCTTCTATCTAGTAAAATAGAAACAACATCATTTGGTTTAACTTTACATGAAATTAAATAATTTGCTATTTTATTAGAAATTTTATTTAATTCATCATAACTTATTTTCTTATTGTTAAAGATAATAGCGGTTTTATTAGGATTAGCCTTTACTTGATCTTCAAAGTAAGTAATAAGTAATTTGTTTTTATCATATTTTAAATACGTATCATTAAAAGTTTTTAACAATTTATTTTCTTCTGCTTTTGTAATAACATTAATATTTTTAATAGAAATATCCATATTTTCTAAAACTACTTCTATTAATTTTTGGTAATGCTCTGCAAAACGATTAATGTAATCTTCATCAAACAAATCTGTAAAATACTCAAAATGCAAATATAAATAATCGTCTAACGGTGTTATTTCTAAAGTCATATCAAATTTGGATGCATGAAAATCTGGGTAATATAAATGTGCATTTATATTATTATCTAATTTAAAAGATGAATTAGATTTATTTTGATAAACAAACATTACATCAAATAGAGGATTTCTACTAGCATCTCTCTTTATGTCTAGATTCTTAACCATTAAATCAAAAGGATAAGTCTGATGAGAAAATGCATTTGTGCAGTTTTCTTTTACATTGTTGCATAATTCCATAAACTTTAAAGAACTATCAACATGAGCGTCTAGAGGTAATGTGTTTACAAACATTCCAACTATATTATTTAACTCTTTTTGGTCTCTTCCTAAAACAGGAGAACCAACTATAATATCTTCTTGTCCAGAATATTTATATATAGTCGCATAATATGCAGATAATAATAGCATAAATGGTGTGATATTATATTTTTTGCAAACTTTAAATATATTAGCAGTTAATTCTGGACTAAATTTGTAGTAACTATTGCTTCCTTTATAAGACAACACAGTAGGTCTTGGATATGTTGAAGGCATGTTTAATAAAGGAATTTCTTTATTTTTCCACTTTGAAATCCAATAATTTTCATCATTAATTAATTTATTAGAATTAATTTGTTTACTTTCCCAAACAGAGTAATCTTTATAATCATATTTAATATCATCTAAAGTTTGTCCATTATAAAGTGCACAAAGTTCGTTTAATAAAATTTCTAATGAAGCACCATCATTAATTATGTGATGAATATCTAATAATAGTATTACTTCTTCATTTTTTAAAGCTACTAACTTTACTCTAAATAGAGGAGCTTTATTTAAATTAAAAGGCTGTACAAAATCTTTAAACAAATCATCTAAATTATCATATTTCATATTTTCTAAAGACAAAGAAATATGAAATTCACTTAATATTTTTTGTACTAAATTTCCGTCTACTAAGTCAAAATATGTACGTAGAGCAGGATGCCTTACTATTAATTTATTAAAAGCAGTTTCTAATTTCTTTAAATCTGGGCATTTATTAAAAATAACTCCACCAGGTACGTTATAACTTGTACTAGAAATACCACCCATTTCGCAAGCATAGTAAATTCTTTTTTGTGCAGAAGAAGTAGGGTAGTATTCCGCATCTTTTATATGCTTTATGTGTGAAATAGAACTAGCTGTTTTTTCACCTTTAGAAATAATATCTGATAAATTAGAAATAACAGGGTTATTTAAAATTGTTTTAACAGATACATTTGTTTCTAATTTATTAGAAAGTGCAATAGATAAATTTATTGCTACTAATGAATCTCCACCCAAGTCAAAAAATGAATCTGCAATGCTTATATCCGAACATTTTAAAAGATTTTTCAATTCTTCTAAAATAATTTTATCTGTATTATTTCTTGGAGGTATTACTTTATTTAGATGGTTAGTAGTTGGCTCTGGTAAAGCCTTTTTATCTACTTTACCATTTATATTAAGTGGAAAATTATCTAAAATAGTAATATGTGCAGGTATCATATAACTTGGCAAAGATGATTTTAAAAATACATGCAAATCTTTTATATCTATATTATTACTTACTGTTATATAAGTACAGATAATACTTGTAGTTTCTGTTTTCTTAAATATTGTGTAAGCCTGTTTTACACCTTTATATTCCATAATTTTATCGTTAATTTCAGAAAGTTCTACACGGAATCCACGTATTTTAATTTGATTGTCAATTCTTCCTAAAAATTCAATCCTGCCGTCTGGAAGAAAACGTGCTAAATCTCCAGTTTTATACATTCTACCAGGGGCAAAAGGATTTTGTATAAAATTTTTCTTTGTTAAGTCATCACGATTTAAATAACCTAAACTTACGCCATCTCCACCAACCCATAATTCACCTGGAACTCCAATAGGTTGCAAGTTACCGGTAGTAGAAACTATATAACATGTTGAGTTAGAAATAGGGTAACCAATTGGGATAGACTGCCTATCCAAATTTCTTTCTATTGTATAACAAGTTGAAAATGTTGTATTTTCTGTAGGACCATAACCATTTATTATTGTTAAGTTTGGATTATTATCCTGTAATTTTTTTATATGTTTTACAGACAAAACATCTCCACCTGTTAATAAGTACCTTACATTTTTAAAAATATTTGGTGCTTGGTCACATATATAATTACCAAGAGATGCTGTAAGCCATAAAATAGTAATTTTGTTTTCTTCTAAGTATTTGCCTAAGTATTTTACATCTAATAATTTTTCTTTTGGTATTAAATACAATAAAAATCCATTTAATAAAGCACCCCATATTTCAAATGTACAAGCATCAAAAACTATAGAGCCAGTTTGTAAAATATGCTCGTCTTTATTAAATTTTATAAATTTATTATTTTTTACAAGTCGTACAATATTTCTATTGCAAACCATTACACCTTTAGGCTTTCCAGTAGAACCAGAAGTGTACATTATATATGCCATATCTTCAGGTGAGCCTAAAATGTTTAGATTAGCTTTTGAAATAGAATTATTGTATATTTTAGAATTTGACAAATCAACACAAAGTGTTGGAATACTTGTTACAATTTCTTTTTCTAAATTTTTAGTAGTTAAAATTATTTTAGTTTCGGAATTAGATAAAATATAGTCAATTCTTTCCTTTGGATACTCTACATCTAGTGGTAAAAATGCAGCACCAACTTTTAATGTAGCTAAAATTGCAATTATACTTTCTAAAGACTTTTCCATAAAAAGACTAACTACATTTCCAGGTTTTACATTATTTTTAATTAAAATATTAGCTAATTGGTTTGCCTTTTCATTTAATTCTTTATATGTAACATAAGTTCCCTCAAAGAAAACGGCATTTTTAGAAGGAGTTAATCTTACTTGCTCTTCAAATAAAGAAGAAACAGTTTTATCTCGTGGATATTCTGTTTTTGTATTATTAAAGTCAAATAATAGTTGCTTTTTTTCATTAGGAGTTACAATTTCTATATTTTTTATTAATATATTTGGCATACTAATAACTTGACTAATAATATGTAGTATGCGATTGTGTAAAAAATTAATATCATTACTATCATACATATTAGTTTTGTAGTCATAAGAAATATTTAAAGAATTAGTATCATTTAAATCAAAAATATGAATGTCTAAGTCATCAGACATAGAATCATTAAAAGTCCAATCGCTACTATGTGGAATTTCGTCCATTTTTTCACTCATTTTAGTTATTTGGTAAGACATTAAAATATTATACAAAGTAGGTTGGCTAGAGTTACGCTTTCTTAAGTCTTCTATAATATATTGATATGAGTATTTTTGGTGCCTCAATAACGACATACTATCTTTAGCAAGTTTGCTTAAAAAGTCGCTAAAAGAAACCTCAGAATTTATATTTATTCTAAAAGGTAGTGTGTCTATAAACATACCTGTTGTTTGCTTTTCTGTAAAGTTAGAACGATTTAAAATAGGAGTTCCTATTACAAAATCATTAGAATTACAAACTCTACTTATGTATATAGAATATATTGCCATAAAAAAATTATATACTGAAATTTTTTGCGACTTGCAATATGACTGAATTTGTGAAAGTAAATTTCCGTTAATAGTATGTGTAACTCTATTAGCAGAGATAGAGCTAGAGTCTAAATTTTTGAGAGTTGGAATATTAACTGTATCTGGAACAGTTTCATATACAGTAGACCAATATTGTTTATCTTTTTCAAAGCGAGAACTTAAGAGATACTCTTGCTCAGATTTATAAAAATCTATGTAAGAATATTTTTTAGGTTCATATATTTTATTATTTAATAAAGATGAATAATAGTTTATAATTTCGTTTACTGTTATTCCTAAAGACCAAGAGTCAGAAATAGTATGGTGAATGTTAATTATAAAACCACCATGACCATTTGGTAAACGAAATAATACAAACTTAAATAATAGTTTATCAAAATCGAATAATGGAAAAGATGCTAAATAATGTTCATAATCTTTAACTGCTTGAGCATCTTTTAAGTCGATAATATCAATATCAAAATATGAAAAATCTTTAATATATTGCTTTACTTCGTTATTATCTAATGTTAAACAAATACGAAAACTATCGTTGTTTTTCACAAATAGATTAATAGCTTGCTTAAACTTTTCAAAGTCAAGTGGCTGTTTTATGGTTAAAGCACCACATATATTATTAATATTTGAGCCTTTATAAAATTGTTCTGTTAGCCAAATAGACTTTTGAGGATTTGTTAAACTATATAAATTTTTCATAAAAATTCCCCTTTTCTAAAAATGACCATAACTACTCACAATTATACAAAAACGGATGAAAAAAATCAACCACTATAAGCAAGAAAAATAGCAAAAAAATGTAAATATAGATATTAGATTTTGACTTTTAGTATAAAAACATTTTTTATAAAATGTATAAATTTAATTAAAATAATTGTTTAAAATTAATACATTTGTAAACAATATATATAAGTAGCTAAAAATTATGGAACATATATATTGTGTAGCAAAAAGACAAATGTTGTTAAGTCAAATAGAATTAACGAGGATTAATTAAAGTAAACAATGCAAAATGTGTTATCACAAATAAAATCTAATAAATTAATATGTATATTATTAAAATACATATGTGTTTTTTATAATAAGTATGAGGTGAGCTAATGGAAAGATACATAAAGAGACAAAAGGAGAGAAGAGTAAAGAAATATTTTTTGGTAAGTTTTATTATTATATTAATATTTATAATAATTTTATTGTTATATCAAAATTACATGAATATAGAAGTTGAAGAAAATGCAAAAACAGACAACTTAAATATTGAGAGAGTATCACAGACTGCCAATTACACGTATAAAGATGACGAAAATGTACAAAGCATTATTGAAAAAACTACTCAATGTGTAGTGGGAATATCAAAAATAAAAAATACTGGAAGCACAGTATTTTTAAATGATGGAGTAAGTGAGTTAGGGCTTGGAAGCGGAGTTATTGTAACAGAAAATGGGTATATTTTATCAAATGAACATGTAACAGGAGAAAAGTACACAAACTGCTATGTTACATTAGAAGACGGAAGAACATATAAAGCAAATGTTGTATGGTCTAATTCAGACTTAGATTTATCAATTTGTAAAATTAACATGACAGGTTTGCCTTATGCAACATTAGGAAGTTCAGAGAACATAAAAATAGGTCAAGCTGTATATGCTATAGGAAATCCTATAGGATTTGAATTTCAAAGAACTGTTACCACTGGAATTATAAGTGCAACAAATAGAACGATAAAATTAGAAGAAAAAGAAGGGGAAGAAGTTAAAACAACCTATATGGACGATTTAATACAAACAGATGCAACAATAAACGAAGGAAATAGCGGAGGACCTTTAATAAATACAAATGGAGAAATAATAGGAATTAACACAGTAAAAATAACATCAGCAGAAGGTATTGGATTTGCTGTGCCAATAGATGTAATAAAACCAATTATAAATAGTTATAAAACAAGTGGAAAATTTGAAGAAGCAACTCTTGGAATATTTGCTTATGATAAAAATATGATTGCATATATAGACTCGTCAATAGAAATAGAAAATGGAATATATGTTGCAGATATTATAAAATACTCTCCTGCAAGTAAAACAAGTTTAAAAATAGGGGATATAATTACCAAAATAGATGGAAATGAACTTAACAAAATGAGTGATTTAAGAAGCTATATTTATTCAAAAAAACCAGGCGAAGAAGTTACTCTTACAGTATATAGAAAAAATAGAGAATACGTTTTAGAAATAGTGCTTGGAAATTAGGGACAGGTCCCAACTTCCCGATTTGGGAAATTGGGGACAGATCATCTTTTTAAAATTCACAACATGCAAAGATAAAGAAGAGCAAGATTTATGAATTAGAAAACAAATTTTAATAAAGTTTAAATAAGTATTGAATTAAATTTATATTTCAAAAACCTAGAGAAAATAGCACTTCAAGAGAAATGTGAATGTTTTGTAACTTTTAGCACTCTCGTATTGACTTTGCTAAAAAAGGGTATATAATAATAATTGTAAAAAGAAAAAAGATGTGCCACTTCAAAAGGTGTCTACACATAAATAAATTTTATAAGGAGTTGATTTTTATGATGTTAGTACCAAGAAGAAAAGGAAATTTTGATTTGTTTGATGAGATGTTTAACGATCCATTTTTTACAAGAAATGAAAACAAGCTTATGAAAACAGATATAAAAGAAAAGGGTGACAAGTATTTAGTAGAAATTGATTTGCCAGGATATGAGAAAGATAATATTAAAATAGAAGTTGAAGATGGCTATTTAACAGTACATGCAAGTGTAAACAAAAGTGAAGTAGAAAATAAAGAAGATGGAAAATACATTCAAAAAGAAAGATATTCTGGCGAATGTGCAAGAAGCTTTTATATAGGAGAAGATATTAAACAAGAAGATATTAAAGCAAGTTTTAAAAATGGTATGCTAACTTTAACATTTCCAAAAACAAAACAAGAAAAAAATGAAAAGAAATACATTGATATTGAGTAAAATGTGATTTAATGAATTTATAATTACCAAAACAAAAAACTAGATACAAATTATGTTTGTACCTAGTTTTTTGTTTAATGACCAACATTATTTAGTATATTAATAGAATTTATACAAAATTAATGATTAATGAAATTATCTATTAATTCATAATTGAAATTATCATATACTAAGTCGGGGAAAAGTTGGGAAAAGCAAAAAAATAAAATTTGTAATTATCGAAATCACTAATTTTGGTGAGCCAGGAGGGATTCGAACCCCCGACCCTCGGCTTAGAAGGCCGATGCTCTATCCAACTGAGCTACTGACCCAATTAGAAATCAATAATTACAAATTTTATTTTTTATATTTTTAGTAGATAAAATTAATTACTAAAAATAAGTACATTAATTACTATAACATGATTTTTTAAAAAAGTCAATGAAAAAGTGTTAAAAATATGTGAAATCACAATTTATGTATACAATAAAGTGAGTTATCTTTACAATAATAATATTATGTCATTTTGTGTCGCGTGAAAAAATTTGATTTTATAGAAAACTTATGATATAATATTAAAATGTTACAAAATTTATAGAGAAAGGGTGCTAAGCTATGAGCAAAGCAGAAATTGTAACAAGCAAGAACCGCAGTAACAGAGAGGAAACCGTGAATATGAATAAGCGGAATCCAAAGCCAGGAGAAATTCCCTGTTCTTTAATGGGGACAGTTCTGTGCCCGAAGCCGAATGAGTGCACTGGGTACGCTCCGAGGCTATGTAGTCGCTGGGAACATCACAGCGGTAGGTAAAACTATTGCGTGATGAAGACAAACTTTCTAGTAGAACCCCCTCAAATGAGGGGGTTCTTTCTATTATAAAGTAAAATTAATTATTATATTTAAAACCATAACTTTAATGGTGAAAACTTAGTTTTTCCAAAATGCCATATATCCTTGATATGCAGAGTATAAGTCAAACTTACTTGAAACTTCGTAAGGTGAATGCATTGATAAAATTGGAACACCACAATCTATTACGTCTACACCTTTATTGGCAAGGATATAAGCAATTGTTCCTCCTCCACCGACATCTACTTTTCCTAATTCACTAATTTGATATCTTACATTATTTTTTTCGAATATATTTCTAACCTCTGCTACAAACTCTGCATTAGCATCAGATGCACCAGATTTTCCTCTCGCTCCTGTATATTTATTAAGGCCTACGCCTTTTCCTAAATAAGAGGCATTGTTTCTTTCAGATACAGATGCATAAATTGGATCTAATGCTGCATCAACATCTGCAGAAAGCATTTTTGAGTTACAAAATACTTTATCTAGTAAATTTGGTTTATTTATTCCCATTTTGTTTAATATTTCTGCAATAAATGTATCAAATACATGAGATTCCATTCCTGTATTTCCCATACTTCCAATTTCTTCTTTATCAGATATTATACATACAGCAGTTCTTTTTGGTTTTTCAATTTTCATCAAAGCTGTTAGTGATGCATAAACGCAAATTTTATCATCTTGACCGTAACCTGCTACCATGCTATTGTCAAATCCCATACTTCTACAAGGCATTGCAGGAACTAATTCTAATTCTGAACTTGTAAAGTCAACTTCTGTAATTCCGTATTTTTCATTTAAGATATTTAAAATATTTAATTTTACAGCTTCTTGAACTTCCTTGTCATAAGGAATACTGCCAACTAATAAATTTAAATCTTCGCCATCTATTCCGTTTTTTAGCTTTTTTTCCATTTGGTCTTGAGCCAAATGAGGTAATAAATCTGTAATAGTAAATATTGGGTCATTCTCATCTTCACCAATTCTTACTTCAACTTTTTCTCCATTTGCCTTAACAATAACGCCATGGATAGCTAATGGAATGGTTGTCCATTGATATTTTTTAATTCCTCCATAATAATGTGTTTTAAAAAATGCTAATTCAGAGTCTTCATATAAAGGATTTGGCTTTAAATCCAATCTAGGAGAATCTGCATGTGCTCCTATAATATTTAATCCTTTCTCAATATCGTCTTTTCCGATAATTGCTAAATACATACTTTTTTCATGGTTAATATAATAAACCTTATCTCCAGGTTTTAATTCTTTTATTTTTTCTATATTTTTAAATCCGTTTTCTTCTGCAATTTTCTTTGAGCTAGATATAATTTCTCTTTCTGTTTTTGAATTATTTAAATAATTTATATATCCTTTTGCATAAGAAAAAACATCTTGCTTAGTATTATTATTTAAATCTAACCATCCATTTTCTTTAGAAACAAATAACTTCTTTTTTAATTCTTCTAATTCTTTTTTAGCCATTATTAAATCTCCTCCTTTAAAATATTTACTACATTTTATCATATTTTTCATTTTTTAGAATACCCATTTATAAAAAATATATAAGTTTTTATAAATAAATATTTACAATTTATATAGGCTATTTACTTTTAACGAATTTTGTAGTTTAATATAATCAAATTATAAGAAAGGGATGTTAGTTATGGAAGAAAATAATAATGTACAAAATAACATAAGTGAAAACAATCAAACAAATGAACAAAATAATGCAAACTTTAATGTACAGCAGAATATGCAGAATAATCAAAATGCAAACAATAACTCTCAAAAGGCATTTAACAATTCAGAAATTAAAAGACAAACAAAAGAAGCAACTGGATTTTTCTCAGCATTTTTTAAAGATCCACTTACAGAAGTAGAAACAATATCTAAAAATCCTAGTAACAAATACTTAAAAATAGCAATAATAGTACTTGTAATATGGCTTGTAGTAATTTTTGCTTCAAATGTATTCTCTACTGCTAGTGTGTACTTATTTGGAGTATTGGGTAGCTTTTCTAATTTCTTTGAACACTTTTTCTCTAGATTTTTAGATATAATAAAGGAAATAGTTGCACCAATATGCTCAATAGCTATAATTGCAGCTTTAGCCTATGGATTTAGCAAAGAAAAGAAAAAATCTTTTATGCATGTTGCTAGTTGTGTTACAATAGCAAAAATTCCAGTAGTTATTGCAGAAATAGTTAGCTTATTAACACTAATAAATACAAGAATAACTACTTTTACGGTTCCTTTTGCAGGATTTTGTAGTATTTTATCAACGGTGTTATTATTCTTTACCATTAAAGACGTATTAGGAGAGAAAGAAAATAAGAATATCTTTTGGAAATTTGCTTTAATTATGGGAATATACTATGCAATTGAAATTGTTCTTTCATTTTTGCAAATTTATATCTAAAAGTTAAAATTTAAGAGTATAGAAAAATTAAATAAACGCTTTAGAAAAATATATGAAATTCTTTAAACTAAATTAATTAGTTTAATAAATGAGAGTATATTAAGTTTAAAGCGTTTTATTTTATTATTACACATATACAGATTTGAATAACTTACATATATGAAAATGATAATAAAAAATATTTATAAAAACAAGGTGTTTTAAGACATCTTGTCTTTTTTTATGTAAAATGACTAAATTATTAGAATAAATTATTGAAATTACAATGAAATAATGATAAAATTATGATAGTAATTTTTCGAGGAGGAATCAACATGATTAATATTAGACCAGTATCAGATTTAAGAAATAAATATCCAGAAATAGAAGAATTAGTTTTAAAAGAAGATGAAGCTGTCTATTTAACAAAAAATGGATACGGTTCAATGGTGGTAATGAGTTTAGAAAAATATTCTAAATTAATGAGTGATGCAGAATATAATGAATATATTGAAAATGCACTAGATGAAGCTGATAGAGAAGCAGAAGATCCAAACACAAAATATTATACACATGAAGAAGTTTTCGGAAAAATAAGGAGGAAGATTAATGGAAAAAAAATATAAAATTAAATATCTTCCTTTATTTTACAATGATTTAGACAAAATTACTGATTATATTATATATAAATTAAATAATGAGATAGCAGCCAATAATTTTGTTGATGAATTAGAAAACGAAATAAATAAAAGAGCATATAATCCAGAAGCTTATGAAAAATGCATATCAACTAGAAAAAGACAATATACATATTACAAAATTTATGTAAAAAATTATACTATTTTTTATACAGTAAAAGATAATACTATGGAAGTTAGAAGAATTTTATATTCAAAAAGAAATTTTGATAAATTAATTTAAAAAAAGTATTGCTCCCAGCGTCTTTAGACGCTGGGAATGCTATATGCCCATTAGAGGGATTGTTCAAATTACGTACTTTACACATTGTTATGATTTTTACACTTTTGCTGCCATACCATATAATAAAATACCTTCATTGTCATTATAAATTTTATCAAATTGTGAAAGAGGTAACGGATTTTCTCCGAAGACCAGCTTCTATGGTATAACCTGGCTTATTATATTGAGTAATAAACCAATCCTTATATCCTGCAAAACTAGAATTATAAGGAACTTCTTCTATATTATAACCAGACAACTCTGAAAATTTTGTGGCTATTTCTAATGCATTTGTAGGCTTATAGTCTAAGTACTGCCAGAAAATAACTTCTCCTTGGGTATGGTAAGAAATAGTTAATTTAGGATTATGCGCTAAAGTAAAATTATATAGAGCTAAAGCTTCTGGTTCTGTAAGAGGACCTTCTCCAACATAATCTCTTGGAGCTGGCTTATTAAATCCCTGTGCATATTTTATTCTCTTAGCTTCTTCCCATTTTGCTGGAAATTGCAAATTTAAATCCACACCTGTGAAGTTGATTAACTTCCATATAAGAAAATTACAATAATGAAATATAAAAATATTTACAGAAACAAGGTGTTTTTAAGCATCTTGTACTTTTTATTTTTATATCTATATGATAAATAGGATATACCTTTAGGACAGAGGTATGTCCTAAATGGGACAATATAATATTATAAGTATAATAAGATAGATAGATTATTAATTATATATAAAATATACTAAAAAATGTGAAAATTCTATTGACATAGAAACAAGTGTTTGGTATAAATATAGATGTAGATTTTAGAATAAATATTAGTCAAATTGTGGAATAAAAACTCATTATGTGATATATTAGTATGGTATAAAAATAAAGGGATAGTTGTTATGAAAAATTTAGTTTTTATGAGTATTAAACAAATACACATAGATAGAATCTTAAGCAAATTAAAAAATCATGAATTTAGGACAAAGAAACCAAAGCAAAAGATTAAATATATAGCTGTATATGTTCCATCACCATTAAAGGAGCTTAAGTATATTTTAAAAGTTAGAGAGCCAATTTCAACACCAGATAAAATTCTAATAGATGGATATGGAAATCAGAGTTTTAACAAAGAAAGTAAAGAAAAATACGCTTATCCAATAGAAAATGTTTATGAAATTAATAAACAAATTACTTTAAAGGATTTAAGAGAAAAATTTAATTTTACAGCACCACAATCATTTGCTTATGGAGAAAGATACCCAGAATTAGTAGACTACATTGAAAAAATAGGATTTACAAAATTATACTAACTAAAGGAGAGAATGATAATGAAAAGAAAATGTATAGAACTGTTTGCAGGAGCAGGAGGTTTAGCATTAGGACTAGAAGAAGCAGGATTTGAGGAAATAGGATTAATAGAAATAGATAAAACAGCTTGTGCCACATTAAGATTAAATAGACCTAATTGGAATGTAATAGAAGATGACATTGTTGAATTTTCAAAAAGAGATTTACTGAAAGAATTTAATTTGAAAAAAGGAGAGTTAGATTTATTATCAGGTGGATACCCTTGTCAATCATTTAGTTATGCAGGGAAAAAATTAGGTTTAGATGATGTCAGAGGTACAATGTTTTATTATTATGCTGAATTTTTGAGGCAATTGAAACCTAAAATGTTTTTAGCAGAAAACGTAAAAGGATTAACTACTCATGATGGTGGTAGAACAATAAAAACAATGGTAGATGTGTTTCAAGATTTAGGTTATGAAGTAGAATGGAAAGTATTAAATGCATGGGATTATGGAGTAGCTGAAAAAAGACAAAGGGTAGTAATAATAGGTGCTAGAAATGATTTAAAGGGAAAAGTTAAATTTGAGTATCCAAAACCACATGATTATAAACCTGTTTTAAGAGATGTATTACAAAATGTGCCAGAATCGGTTGGAGCACAATACCCAGAAAAAAAGAAGAAAGTGTTTGATTTAGTACCACCAGGAGGATATTGGAAAGATTTACCTGATGATGTTGCAAGAGATTATATGAAATCTTGTTATTTTATGGGTGGAGGAAGAACTGGTATTGCTAGAAGAATTTCATGGGACGAGCCATCGTTAACATTAACATGTTCTCCAATGATGAAACAAACAGATAGATGTCATCCAGATGAAAGTAGACCATTTACAACAAGAGAATATGCTAGAATTCAATCTTTTCCAGATGAATGGCAGTTTGCAGGAAAAATGAATGATGTATATAAACAAATAGGAAATGCTGTGCCAGTTAATTTAGCTAAGGAAGTAGGAATTTCAATAATGAAAGCTTTAAATAAAGGAGGAGATGTAAATGTGGAATCTTAGTTTTATAACAAAAGAAAATTTTAAGGAACATATAAAAAATACAATATCTACTTATGAGAAAACATTAGATGGAATAGATTTAAGCAAGTTTAATTCAAACATTGTAGATCCAATAAAAATGGTTTTTGACAGTAAAGTATATAGAAAAAGTTTTGAAGAAGTGATAAAAGATGAACTAGTAAGACAAAGGGATAAAACAAATTCAAACGCAATAGGATATTTCCATCAAAACATGTTTAAATACATAAAAAATTGTGAAGTTCCAAAAGAAGGATTCGACGTCATTTATACAAAAAATGATGGAACTAAAATATATATAGAAATGAAAAATAAGCATAATACAATGAATTCATCTTCATCACAAAAAACATATATGAGAATGTTAAATAAAATTGCAAATGATAGCACAGCAGAATGTTATTTAGTAGAAGCAATAGCTAAAACTAGTCAAAACATAGTATGGAAAGTTTCTGTTGATGGTGAAAGAGTTGAAAATGAAAAAATAAGAAGAGTATCTTTAGATAAATTTTATGAAATAGTAACTGGAGATAAAGAAGCTTTTTATAAAATGTGTATGGAATTACCAAAAATAATTGATGAAATCATAGAAGAACATAAAGAATTACAAGTCGGTTCAGATACTGTTATTGATGAACTAAAAGAAAAAAATCCAGATTTATTAAAGGCATTATATTTGCTAGCTTTTAAAGAATATGAAGGATTTGAGAATTTAAAATAAATATTGCGGTTGAGGAGAAACAAAATATGGATATATTAAAATATTTAAACTCGATATCAATAACTGTAACGTTAGATAATATTATAGTCGCTAGTATCTTAATAATACTGATAGTCATAGTAATATATTTTATTTATGGAACGATAAAATTTTTTTTAAAAAAGAAATTTAAAATTGTAACTATGAATATAAATATAGCAAATATAGGAAGTGTTAGCATTGAAAAGAACAGAGATATTTCTAAAATAGCACATAAAGCTTGGGTAGAGATAATGACAAGAAAAGTTGGGCTATTGTTTGAAGAAGATAAAGATGTGATCGTAGAAGTATATAATTCATGGTATGCATTATTTGGAATTATTAGGGAATTATTAAAAGAAATTGAACCAAGGAAAAAGGATACTGAAATTGAAAAATTAGAAGATATATTAATTAAAACCTTAAACTATGGGTTAAGACCTCATTTAACAAAATGGCAAGCTAAATTTAGAAGGTGGTATAAACAAGAAATTGGGATTGGGGAAAATCAAAAATTATCACCACAAGAAATTCAAAGAAAGTATGATAAATATGATGAACTAGTTGAAGATTTAAAGAAAACCAATAAGCAAATGGTTCAGTTTGCAGAAGAGTTGAAAAAATTGATATAAAATTTTAATTTTTAAATAAATTTTATTTTAACTTGGTAAAGGTTGGAGGAAACGCATGGAATATAACGTATATAAGTTAGGAAATTTAGCAAAAGGAAAAATAGTTGAAGTAACATTAAAAGGTAATGCTGCAAATGTATTACTTTTAGATAGTAGCAATTATAATAATTATAAAAAAGGGAGGAGATACAAATATTATGGAGGCTTCGTAAAGAAATCTCCATTTAGAATAGTAGTTCCAAATTCTGGACAATGGTATCTAGTTATAAATTTGGGTGGATATAGAGGACGAGTAAGTACTTCAGTAAAAATTTTACCTGGAATTATGCCTGCTGCTAAAAATTTTAATACATCTGATTTATCTTCATTATTTTTAGGAAATACATCATCTAATGATATTGAAAAAGAATATGATGTATTTATATCACATGCTACTGAAGATAAAGATGAGGTTGTAAGACCATTAGCCAATGCATTAAAGAATAGAAATTTGAATGTCTGGTATGACGAGTTTGAACTGAAAATTGGAGATAGTTTAAGACAAAAAATTGATAAAGGTGTTGCTAATAGTAAATTTGGAATTGTTATATTGTCAAAGAACTTTATAAAAAAAGGATGGACAAATTATGAGTTAGATGGATTGATAACTCGTTCAGTTTCCGGACAACAAATATTATTACCTATATGGCATAATATAACTAAACAAGAAGTAATGGATTATTCTCCTTCTATTGCAGACAAAGTTGCGAGAAATACAAGTGTAAATACAATAGAAGAAATAGCAAATGAGATTGCAGAAATTATAAAAGGAAAGGATGATAAAAATGTATAATTATTTTAACAACATACAAAAGCATAAAGTCTTTATAAGTTATTATCATAAGGATGACCAAAAATATAAAAATTATATTGATGATAATTTTAAAGATATAATAATAAATAAATCAGTTATGGACAATGATATAGATTCAGATAATAGTGATGAATATATAAAGAGACTTATAAGAGAAGATTATATTTCAGATTCATCTGTAGTTATAGTTTTAGTTGGAAAAAATACAAAAACAAGAAAACACGTAGATTGGGAAATATATGCAGGATTAAGAGGCAGCGTAAACGGAAATTCGGGTTTAGTTGGAATCTTATTACCAGAATTGCAAAGCAATAATAATCAGTATTATTATGAAGATATTCCATCCAGACTAGCTGATAATATAAAGAGTGGTTATAGTAAAATGTATGATTGGAATTATGCAATTAATAATTTTAAATCAATAATTGATGAAGCTTTTGAAAATAGAATAAAATTAAAAGATAAAATAGATAATTCAAGAAATCAAATGCAAAATAATACTACTGGATGGTATTAAAATATTATAAAAAAGCTGTAAGTTTAAGACCATTTTTTACTAAAAAATATTCTCTCAGCGGGCTAAAAAGGTTTTAGGAGAATTTCTCCTAAACAGCTAAAAGGGTGTCAAGACACCACGCTGGCGAGTATTGGGCAGTGGAAATGCCATACTATAGCTTTAATAAAAAATACTTGAAAATTTTCTTAAGAAAAGATTGTTAAATTTATAAATTAACAATCTTTTTTTGTGCCCTTTTCTCTTTTTTTGTACCCATCTAAACAATAAATAATAAAAATAAAGTATAGTAGTGTCATAACATAAAAACAGATTTAATATTTTAAAGAAATAGAATAAATCATAAATACAATTTTTAAATTATATGAATATCATTTTTTTATAATAATAAATATTATTAAGAGGTGTATATTTTGAAAAAAGACGAGATAAAAATATACTGTAAATTTAATAAAACAAAACCATCAATAGATAAAGTAATTTGCAAAATGTTTTGTGATTTTGATGATAATAAGAAACTTCATAAAAATATTGAAAAAAGAGCTGACAAAAATCAAAGATAAGGTTAGAATAATTTTAATGTAAATATTTTTATGGGAAGGAGTGGTATGTTTAAGCTAATATCTAAAAATTATAATGTACGGAATGTATATTAGATTATCTCGTGAAGATGGAGATAAACAGGAAAGTGAAAGTATTGGAAATCAAAGAAAAATTATTGAAAGATACTTAAAAGAGCAAAATTTAAATATTGTAGATGAATATGTTGATGACGGAGTATCTGGAACTACATTTGACAGACCACAGTTTAATAGATTAATTGTAGATATAGAAGCACGGCAAAATAAATATGGTAGTAACTAAAGATTTATCTAGACTTGGTAGAGATTATATTAAAACAGGATACTATATAGAAAACTACTTTCCAGAAAATAAAATTAGATATGTTTCAATATTAGATGGTATAGATACATATAGCGAAACAATAAATAATGATATTACACCATTTAAAGCAATTTTAAATGATATGTATGCAAAAGATATATCTAAAAAAATAAGAAGTGTTTTCAAAGAAAAGCAAAAGCAAGGAGAATATTTATGTAGCACATCTGCATATCGGATATAAAAAAGATTTGAATAACAAAAATAAATTAGTTATAGATTTTAATGTCGCTGATATAGTTAAGAAAATATTTGATATGTATGCAAATGGAACGGGAACTAAACTAATAGTACAATATTTAAATGATAATCATTATTTAAGTCCATTAGGATATAGAAAGACAGGAATTGTTCAGGATAAAAATAGAACCAATTATTTGTGGAATGCAACAACACTATGCAATATGCTAAAAAACGAGGTGTATATAGGCAATACAGTTCAAAATAAGGTATCTGTTGTTTCTTATAAAGTAAAAAAAATTCGTAAAGTAGAAAAGGAAAATTATATAAGGGTTAATGATACACATGAACCCTTAATTAATAAAGACATATTTGAAAAAGTTCAAGTAATACATAAAGAAAGAAGTAAAAGAGTTATAAAACAATATGATTACTTATTGAGAGGTTTGATTTATTGCAAACATTGTCGGTTGGCAAATGCAAATTGTATTAAAAGTTAACTATCATAGTAATCGTCCAAAGATTCCATACATAGTAGATTCAGATTATAAAAAAAGAAATTGCTATGCTAGAAATTTAAATTACTTAAAATTTGAAAATAAAATTATAGAGATAGTAAGAAAAGTATGTAAAATATATGTAAATCGTAGTTTGCTAGAAGATACATATAAAAAGGCAAAAAATAAATCTATAGATATATTATCAGCTACTAAGAAACAAATTGAAGAAATGGATATTAATATAGCAAATATTAATAGAAAATTAGATAACTTATATGAGGATAAACTAAATGGAATATTAATGGATATGGATTTTAAAAGAATTTCTGAAAAATTTATATTAGAAAGAGAAAAGCTAATTAATGAAAAAAGTAAATTAGCGGATAGAGTACAAGAATTTCAAGGTCATCAATCAACAAACAATAAAAGTGATGAAAAGCAAATGAATAAAATAATTAATGAATTTCTAGAAATGAAGGAAATAAGTAAATCTTGTTTATTTAGACTTATCGATAAAATAGAGATAGACAAAGATAAAAATGTATTTATAACATTTAATTTTGCTCCATTAAATACAATAAATGAAAATATAGATGAATTTATTGAAATAGACGAATTTTTAAATTATGACAAATCATTTAAAAGTAATGTTGTATAGAATAAATACAAGATTATGTAAGTGTAGAAAAATACTACATTATTTTTTCAAAATAAAAAAGTGGAGGTTAGTGAATTCCACACCTGTGGGTTTAAAAATATACCAACCGAATATGAAAACAAATAAAATTCAGTAATCATCTATATTACAGAGTATTTCAAATTAATTGAAGTATTCTGTATTTTTATGCTTGATTTACTGCTAGAATTGGAGTGGTATATGAAAGAAAATAAAGAAAAAATAGGATATTATTCTGTAATTCCTGCAACAGTTTTATATAATAAAGAATTGAAAGCAAATGAAAAATTGTTATACGCAATAATAACATCTCTTGCTTGTAAAGAAGGCTACTGTTTTGCATCTAATAAATATTTAGCAGAAAAATTAGATGTAAATCCTAAAACAGTTTCTAGTTGGATTTCAGATTTAAGAGATAAAGGATTTATAATGCTTGAATTAATAAGAAATAAAAATAAACAAATTATTCAAAGAAAGATTTATATAAATGATACACCATATCCATTAAATAATGGATACCAGTATCAATTAAAAAATGGACAAGTTATCCATCAAAAAGTGGAAGATAATAATATAAGAAATAATATTAAAAATAATAATAAAGTAAATAGAAAAATTGTTCCTAATTATACAAATCAAAGGAAATATTCAGAAGAATTTTTAAATAGTTTATATGCAAATTTTAATATGTAAAATTAAAAATATTTATTATTAAATTAGAAATTAAATTTATAAAAAAGTAATAAGAAATATCTCTCAGCGAGCTAAAAAGGTATTAGGAGATTTTCTCCTAAACAGCTAAAAGGGTGTCAAAACACCACGCTGGCGAATATTAGGCAGGGAGCATGCCATAGTATTCGGAGCAAATTTTTATATAAAAAATTTGCTATTGATACCGGTATTATTGAATGGTATAATTATGATTGAAAATAGTAAGTTATAGAGGTGATCACAATGATAAAAATAAGACAAGAAAATAAAGAAGATTATGAAGAAGTATATAATGTTGTAAAAAGAGCTTTTGAATCAGCAGAGCATAGTGATGGAAATGAACAGGATTTAGTAGTAAATTTAAGAAAAAGCCAAAACTTTATCTCAGAACTGTCATTAGTAGCAATACAAGATAAAAGAATAGTAGGTTATATACTATTTACTAAAATAAATATTGGAGAATATAAAGAACTAGCATTAGCACCACTTGCAGTATTACCAGAATATCAAAAACAAGGAATAGGAAAAAAGCTAATAAAGGAAGGACATAAAATAGCTAAAAAATTAGGATATCACTATTCTATTGTTTTGGGAAGTGAAAAATATTACTCAAAGTCAGGTTATGTACCAGCAAGTCGATATGGAATAAAAGCACCTTTTGAGGTATCAAATGAAAATTTTATGGCAATTAAATTAAATGATACTAATTTTAAAATAAGTGGTACAGTAGAATATGCAAAAGAATTTGGCATATAAATACAAATTACAATTTCTATGCACAATATTTATAGATGTTAGAACTAATCTCTATTTCT
>ERZ1643246.313-NODE-313-length-64135-cov-7.220006_pt1 | contig 64135 bp, 60 predicted proteins | sample MGYA00579265_ERZ1643246 | MGnify/ENA primary metagenome ERZ1643246 (study PRJEB29033, sample SAMEA4952261) | chicken gut metagenome | biome: Broiler Chicken; feature: Gastrointestinal Tract; material: Caecum | place: Ireland | collected 2018 | study: Broiler... | reverse complement strand
GCCTACCGCCAGGCTCTGGTGGTCCTGGCCTTCAGCCCTATCTCCTCGGCATCACCGGCCTTTACGGGAGATCTGGGGGAGGATGTGGGTCTGGCCAGCGCGGTCAATTCCATCTCCATCATCATCAGTATTCTGTTGATCACCACGGCCCTGGTGATTCTTCTATGATCCGATTTACATTTTTTTGACGGTATAGTACAATAATGAAAGCAGAGCTCAGACAGGAGGAAAAGGGAAATGAAGCGATACGATTATTTGCTGGTGGGAAGCGGACTGTACTCCGGCGTGTTTGCCTGGTACGCAAAGCAGCGGGGCAAAACCTGCCTGGTGGTGGAGAAGCGGGACCACATCGGGGGAAATGTCTACTGCGAGGATGTGGAGGGAATCCACGTGCACAAGTACGGGGCCCACATTTTCCATACCAGCAACCGGAAGGTGTGGGATTTTGTCAATGGACTGGCGGAGTTTAACCGGTACACCAACAGCCCGGTGGCCAATTTCAAGGGCGAGATGTACAACATGCCCTTTAATATGAATACCTTCAGCAAGATGTGGGGGATCTCCACTCCGGCCCAGGCCAAAGCCAAGATCGAGGAGCAGAGGGCAGGCGTGACGGGAGAACCCAGGAATCTGGAGGAGCAGGCCATCAGCCTGGTAGGACGGGATATTTACGAGAAGCTGGTGAAGGGCTACACGGAGAAGCAGTGGGGAAGAGACTGCAAGGATCTGCCGGCCTTTATCATCAAGCGCCTGCCGGTGCGTTATACCTACGACAACAACTATTTTAACGACCTGTATCAGGGCATCCCCATCGGCGGCTACAATGTGATAATCGACAAGCTCTTTGAGGGCTGCGACATTGAGACCGGAGTGGATTACCTGGAGAACAAGGAGCACTACGACAGCCTGGCGGACCAGGTGGTGTACACCGGGACCATTGACGCCTATTTCGGATATGTCTATGGAAAGCTGGAGTACCGGAGCCTGAAGTTTGAGACGGAGGTGCTGGACGAGGAGAACCACCAGGGCGTGGCGGTGGTGAACTACACCGACCGGGAGACGCCCTATACCAGGATCATCGAGCACAAGCATTTCGAGTTCGGAACGCAGCCAAAGACCGTCATTACCAGGGAGTATCCGGTGACCTGGCAGGAGGGGATGGAGCCCTACTATCCGGTCAACGACGAGAAGAACCAGGCGCTGTATCAGAAATACGCCCAGCTGGCGGCCAATGAGAAGAAGGTGATCTTTGGCGGACGCCTGGGTGAGTACAAGTATTATGATATGGACAAGGTGATCGAATCTGCCATGAAGAAGGCAGAAGAAGTATTGGCATGATGGAGAAAAGAGACAAGGAGTCCGGGACCGTCCTGGTGCTGGTGGCGGCCCGGAACGGGGAGCCCTACATCGGAGAGCAGCTGGACTCCATTTTGGCGCAGACGGTTCCGGGGATCCGGATTCTGGTGTCCGATGACTGTTCCCGGGACCGGACGCCGGAGATCGTCCGGGAGTATGAGGAGCGTTTCCCGGAACGGGTCCGGCTGCGGCAGAGGCAGCGGCCCTCCGGCGGAGCGGCCGCCCATTTTCTGGATCTGCTGTCACACACGGCCCGGATGGAGGAACCGCCTGCGTATGTCCTTCTCAGCGACCAGGACGATGTATGGCTTCCTTATAAGGCGGAACGGCTGCTGGAACAGATGAGAAGGACGGAGGAGGCAGGCGCCGATGGGAAGGAAAACGGGAGGCCGCCGGTGCTGGTCCACTCCGACCTGACGGTGACGGATGAGAAGCTGAAGGTCATTGCCCCCAGCTTCTTTGCCTATCAGAAGGTTTCGCCCCAGCGCTGCGCTCTGCCCCAGCTTCTGGTGCAGAACAATGTGACCGGAGGCGCCGTGATGATAAACCGCCCGCTGCTGGAGCTTTTGAAAACGCCTCCTCAGGTCTGTCTCATGCACGATGCCTGGCTGGCTCTGGTGGCCTGCTGCTTTGGGAAGATCTCCTGGGTGGAGGAACCCCTTTATTACTACCGGCAGCATGGAACCAATGCCCTGGGAGCGGAGAAGGGGGATGCCCCGGAGGGATTTATCCGCCGGATGGAGGACGGAAGCCAGGCCAGGGACAATTACCGGAAAATGTTCGGCCAGGCCCGGTGCCTTCTGGAACTGTACGGGGAGCGGCTGAGTGAACCGCAGAAGGCGGTGCTGCAGGCATTTATCCGCCTGCCCGGGCTGAACCGCATTGGAAAAATGGCGGAGATCCTGCGGTGGGGCTTTACAAAAAATACCTGGCTCAGGACCCTGGGCCAGATGATGATGATCGGAGATTAAGGATCGATGGAGATGGAAGAAAAGAAGGCTGCACGGGAGAGCGGGCGTCCGGAAACGGCAGGCCCAAGCCTGGCCGCGGCTGCCTGGCGCCAGGCGGTACAGGATGCCAGGGCTGAGGAGGAGAGGATGTGCCGGCAGGAAACAGATGGGGCAAAGGGGGAGCGGCCTCTGGTCAGCATCTGTTGCATCACCTATAACCACGGCCCTTACATCCGCCAGACCCTGGAAGGGTTTCTCATGCAGGAGACGGACTTTCCCTGGGAGATCCTGATCCACGATGATGCCTCCACCGATGACACTCAGGATATTATCCGGGAATATGCCGCCCGCTTCCCGGACCGGATCCGGCCCATTTTAAGGGAGGAGAATCAGTATTCCAGGGGGATTTCCAATATCAGCATCTTCAATTTCCCCAGGGTCCGGGGGAAGTACATCGCCATGTGCGAGGGGGATGACTGCTGGACAGACCCGAACAAGCTTCAGCTCCAGGTGGACTATCTGAGAGCCCATCCGGACTGCGCCCTGTGTTTTCACAGCGCCCGGATCGTGACGGTGGACGGTTCCGTTGCTGCCGGACGGATGCGGCCCTACCGGGGAGACCGCAGGGTGGAACCGGAGGAAATCGTGGACAAGACTTCGGGGTACCCAACTGCCTCCCTGGTATTTCCGGCGGAGATCATGAAGGAGCTGCCGGACTATTATCTGGACTGCCCCGTGGGCGATATCCCTATGCAGCTGATGATGGCCCAGAGGGGATACGGCTGGTATATGGACCGGGATATGTCCATATACCGGGTGGGAGTGGCCAGCTCCTGGACCTCCCTGATGAAGCAGGGGGATTATGAAAAAAAACAGAGGCGCTACTATGAAGAGATGAAGCGGATGTACCAGGCGTTTGACCGGGAGAGCAAAGGCCGGTTTCACCGTCAGGCGGTGAGGGCGGCCCGGCGCATCTATTTTCTTACTCAGGTCAATACCAAACACTACGACCAGGTAATGGCCCCCGAGTACCGGGAATTTTACCGGGAGCTGGATTTCAGGACCCGCTTTTTTATCCGGTTTGAGATCCTGGCGCCGGGACTGTACCGGTGGCTCCAGAGAAGGGTGCGCAAATCGGAGGGAGTCTAACAGAAAGGAACAGCAAAGTTGTCGGAAACAGGAATGAAGGACAAGGTCTTAAAGGGCCTGTTTTGGAAGATACTAGAGAATGGCGGAGCCCAGGGGATCCAGTTTGTGATCGCGATCCTCCTGGCCCGCCTTTTGACCCCCGCGGAGTATGGGCTGGTGGGGATCATCATGATTTTCATTACCATCTCCAATGTGGTGGTGCAGTACGGCTTTTCCACTGCCCTGGTCCAAAAGCCGCGCTGCGATGAAACGGACTTTTCCTCCGTCTGCTATTTTAGCCTGGGGATCGCCCTGGCCATGTACGGCCTTCTTTACCTGGCGGCTCCTGCCATCGGGAAGTTCTACAGCAATGAGCTTTTGATCCCCATTGTCCGGGTGCTCGCGGTGGTGCTCTTTCCCGGTGCGGTGATTTCCGTCCAGACCGCCTACGTCTCCAGGAAAATGGAATTCCAGGGCCTGTTCAAGGCCACCATGGGAGCTGTGGTGGTATCCGGCGCCGTCAGCTTGTGGATGGCTGCCGCGGGGATGGGAGTCTGGGCCATGGTGGGCCAGCAGATCGCCTACTACCTGGCGCTGATGGCGGGGCTGTTCCTCACCGTCACCTGGCGGCCAAGGCTGGTTTTCGCCATGAGCAGGGTCCGCTCCATGCTGGCCTTCGGGTGGAAGCTGCTGCTGGCGGCCCTGCTGGACACTCTTTTCAGCAATCTCTATGGTTTGATCATGGGAAAGATTTACAATGAGGAGCTGCTGGGAGCCTACAACCGGGGCGACCAGTTTCCGAAGCTGATCGTGAACAATCTGGGGACGGCCATCCAGTCGGTCCTTCTTCCGGCCTTCGCTGCCCGCCAGGATGATCTGGACCAGGTGCGCTCCATGGTCCGCCGTGCCATCCGGACCAGTTCTTTTCTGGTCCTGCCCATGCTGTTCGGCCTCTTTGCCGTGGCAGATACCATGGTGCTGGCCCTTCTGGGGGAAAAATGGGTGATCTGCGTCCCTTATCTGCGGATCATGTGCGTGGCCTACTCCTTCTGGCCCATTCACATCACAAACCTTCAGGCTATCAACGCTGTGGGGCGCAGTGATGTGTTCCTGAAGCTGGAAGTGATCAAGAAGACCGTGGGGATCCTGGGACTGGTCATCGGAATCCGCTTTAGCCCCATTGTCCTGGTGTCCATCAAGGCGGGAATCGATTTCTTATGCACCTTCATCAATGCCTGGCCCAACAAGAAGCTCCTGGGCTACAGCATCGGCAGCCAGTGGATGGACATCATGCCCTCCATGGTCCTGTCTCTGGGGATGTGTGCCGCAGTCTATTTCCTGCAGTTTGTGCTGCCCGGCGGTCCCTGGGTGAAGCTGGTTTTGCAGATCCTGGCGGGGGCGGTGATCTATACCGGGCTGGCCTGGGCCTTCCATATGGAGAGCTTTCAGTATCTGCTGGGGATTGTGAAACGGAAAAGAGGATAAAACAGAAAGTGCCGCGCGGCCATCTGTTCGGGATGGCCTGGCGGCACTTTTGAATGCTTTTGAAATAGTTTTGCTGCTTACTGCTGATGCTGTGCCACAGCGACCGGATCGGAAGGATCCCAGTGCTGGTCGGAAGGAATGATCTGCTCAATGGCAGGCCGCTCGTAGGGGCCGGGAATCGGGGAATTGTAAACCTCGATGGTGGTGCCGATTGGGCAGTGGTCGTAGATCCACTTGGCGTCAGAGGACAGAAAGCGGATACATCCTGCGGAGCGGACCACACCCAGGAAGTTGTAGGTTTCCGGCTGAAGGGTGTTCACATCCGGCTTCTCATAAATAATGGAGTGGAGCAGGAAGCTTAATCCGGAGCCCAGTCTGGTCGCGTACTGACAGTAGACACCGCTGTTCATCAGACGCCACCGGTATTTCTCCGGGGTCTTGAAGGTTCCAACTGGTGTATCATCGCCGGTGGAGCAGAGGAAACTCTTCAATGGGATGATAAAGCCGTTGGCTCCGTCCTGAACGTAGACGGTGGTGGTGTTCATCTCCTTGTTGATGCGGATCAGGTAGGGACCATCGGCACCGATGATGGGCTCCAGGTCGGAAACGACCTTTCCGGACTCATCGAAATAATATTTGTAGCCGTCTATGTACTGCCATCCGGTTACGGGAATATTGTCCACCACATAATAGCGGTCCCTGTCGTTCCAGGCCCATCCCGTGTAGGGGGCGCCGGTCCCGCTGCTGAAATAGGCTGCACCGTTTGCATCAAACTGGATGCCGTCTGCAGCGGCAGAGTCTAAGGGGTGCTCTGTGGAATAGGGCCATGCCCCGGATTCCAGACCCCATAAGGAAACGCGGAAGCTGGAAATGTACTTGCCCACCGCCATGGCTCCGGAGGATTTACCATTGCCGGTCCAGTCCAGGGTGCTGCCGTCGGAAAGGATGCTGGTGTAGTACACATCGAATTTGTTGTCTACAAATCCGGTAAAGCGGATTTGGAAGGCCTCTACCTTGGAGCCGTCTGCCCACAGGTCCGTGTGGCCGCCGTTCATGGCCCACTGAGTCCAGCCGTTGGGGGCGGAGTAGGCGCGGTAGAGCACATTTCCTACGATATTATTCAGATAGATGCACATGGAGAGAAATCCCTGGTCGCCGGTTTCAACAAATCCATCGCCGATCACCGGATTGGTCCACTGCATGTCCGGAGTCAGCACCTGGATCTGGAGATAGGGCGTATTGGCAACGATTGCTGCCTGGCGGGCAGCCTCTTCCGCCGCCGCAGCCTCCTCTGCTGCCGCCTGGGCCGCATTCTCCCCGGCAACAGAGACTTCCTGGCCGTCGATGACCTGCGTCCCGTCACTGGCCTGTGAGCCCTCCTGTACTGGTTCGCTATTCTGGCCTCCATCGGTCTGAGTGTCGCCGGGGGCCACGCCGGCCTGAGCCACTCCGTTGTCAGCGGAAGGAACCGTTTCCCCCACTTTGGAAAGCAGGTCCGCGTCAAAAGCAGGGCCGGTAGCAGCATCGTTCTCGTCAGCCAGAGCTGTCAGGGGGGAAGCCGCTATCATTGCAACAGCCAGAGCGGCTGCGGCGAAACGTCGGATACCTTTATACATGACTAAAAACCTCCTAAAATCTTTTGCATGATCGCAACTGTTCAGGCGGGGGACAACAGCCCGGCGCCTGAACAGATACATTTAATCTACCATATTCGTAGGAAAAATTCCATATGTGATTTACTTTTTATTGGTATTATTGTAAAATTGTAAATAAAATGACCAAAGAATGTAAGAAATAGGTGCCATAATGAATTGGACTCAGGAAACGGTCAATCTGATATATGCTTCCAACGATGGATATGCCTGTCATCTGGCAGCTTCCCTTGTTTCTCTTCTGGAGAATAACCGGCAGATTCCTCATCTGGCGGTTTATGTGCTTTCCGTGAATATGTGCAGGGAGTACCAGGACCGGCTGAAGGCTTTGGCGGCCCGCTACGGCCGCAGTCTTTCTGTTGTGGAGATGGGAGATTTAAAGAAACGGTTTGACTATGATATTGATACCAGGGGCTTTGACATCAGCGCCATGGCGCGGCTCTTTGCCCCTCAGGTCCTGCCGGATCAGGTGGAAAAGGCGCTGTATCTGGACTGTGATACCATTGTCTGCGGCAGTATTGCCCCTCTCTATGAAACGGAGCTGGGGCAGAATCTGATAGGTATGGTGATGGAGCCTACCGCCTATGCGTCCATGCGCAGGGCCATCGGGCTGACGATGGATGACCCCTACTATAATTCCGGCGTGCTGCTGATGGCGCTGGGGCAGTGGCGGGCACAGAATGTGCTGGAACAGCTGCTGGACTTTTATGCAGCCAGCGAGGGCAGCCTTTTTGCCTGTGACCAGGATACGTTAAACGGGGCTCTGAGGGGCAGGATTCTGACCCTGCCGCCCAAATACAACTTTTTTACCAACTACCGCTATTTTCGATATTCTACCCTGACATCCATAAGTGCCAGTTATGAGCTGGTTGGGGAGGAGGCCTTCCGGGAAGCGAAAGCTTTTCCGGTGATCCTCCACTATCTGGGGGATGAGAGGCCCTGGATCTGGGGAAACCATAATCATTACCGCAGGCTGTATGAGGCTTATCTGGCCATGACACCCTGGAAAGGGATGAAAAAGGTAAGGGGAAAATTCTGGTATATGCAGGTGTGGTGGGCCTTTAACTGCCTGACCTGGCTCTGTCCTAAGGCCAGGCTCTGGATCAGCCGCCGCTTTGGCATGAAGCTGATCGACAGCCGGAAGAAGAAGTAAGGTGAAATTGGAGCATTTATGGACAATATCAGCTGTATTGTACTCAACTATAACGATGCGGCCACCACGGCAGGCCTGGTAAGAGAGCTTCTGGAGATGGAGCTTTTGACCTCCATTGTGGTAGTGGACAACCACTCCACAGACGGCTCCTGGGAGCAGCTGCGCGGGCTGGAGCAGGAGGGAGAGGGCAGGATTTATCTGCTGCAGACCGGAAAAAACGGCGGGTACGGCTCTGGAAATCAGGCGGGAATTGACTTTGCTTCAGACCGTCTTAAAGCGGATTACCTGATTGTAGCCAACCCGGATATCCACGTGACCAGAAGCTGCATCCTCAGAGTCAAGGCGGCTCTGGACCATACGGAGGACGGTGCGGTGGCATCGGCTATGGTAACGGACCCGAAGGGGCAGGAGCTTTTCAGCTACTGGAAGCTTCTGCCTTTCTGGCGGGACCTGCTGGATACCGGACTGATAACCAGAAGGGTGCTGAAGCCTCTCCTGAATGACCCGATGGAGAAGCTTTCGTCCGGCGCAGATTCAGGCTGCCGGCTGGTGGATGCGCTGCCCGGTTCTTTTTTTATGCTGCGCCGGGACCGTCTGCCGGAAGGGACGGTTCATTCTTTATTTGACAAAAACATCTTTTTGTATTATGAAGAAAAGGTGCTGGGACAGAAGCTGAGGAAACTGGGCTTAAAAACCGTCCTGGCTGTGGATACTTCCTACGTCCACGCCCACTCGGTGTCCATTGACAAGAGTGTGGGGAAAATCGTGGGCAAACAGAAGCTGCTTCACGCGAGCAAGCTGTATTATTATAAGGAATATCTTCACGCGGGCCCGGTAAAAATGGCCTTTGCCAGAGGATTTCTGGCGGTTGTTTTATCTGAGGTCTGGGTGCTGACAGAGATACTGGGGCTTCGCTGGTGATGCGCCGGCAGGGCCCGGAAAGGAACGATCAGATGAATCAAGAAGAGAAGACCATACTGGTGACCCGCTCCTCCATGCCCTCCTTTGAGGAGTTTACGCAGATGATCCGCCCCATCTGGGATTCCGCCTGGATGACCAATATGGGGGATTACCACAAGGAGCTGGAGCGCCGGCTGAAGGAATACATGGGGACGGACAAGCTGGTCCTGTTCGTCAACGGCCACATGGCCCTGGAGATGGCCATTCAGGCCCTGGAGCTGACGGGAGAGGTGATCACCACCCCCTTTACCTTTGCCTCCACCACTCATGCGATTGTCCGCAATGGTCTGACCCCTGTGTTCTGCGACATTGATCCGGAGGACTACACCATGGACCCGGACCGGATCGAGGAGCTGATCACGGATAAGACCAGCGCCATCATTCCGGTTCATGTTTACGGAAATGTCTGTGATGTGGACCGGATCGGAGCCATTGCCAAAAAGCACGATCTGAAGGTTATTTACGATGCGGCCCATACCTTCGGGGAGACTTACCGGGGGGAGAGCGTGGCAAACTTCGGGGATGCCAGCATTTTCAGCTTTCATGCCACCAAGGTGTACAATACCATCGAGGGCGGGGCGGTGTCCTTCCGGGAAGAGTGGATGGAGCACCGCTTAAACTGCCTGAAAAACTTCGGGATCGTGGACCAGGAGCACGTGGTCTGGGTAGGCGGAAATGCCAAGATGAATGAATTTCAGGCTGCCATGGGCCTTTGCAATCTGCGCCATGTGGACCGGGAGATTGAAAAACGCCGTCTGGTGACGGAGCGGTATCTGGAGGATCTGGAAGGCTTGAAGGGTCTGAAACTGCCCAGGTACAAGGAGGGGTTAAAACCCAATTATGCCTATTTCCCGGTGATCTTCGATGGATTCGGGGCGGACCGCGACCAGGTCTATGAGGGGCTGGCGGCCCACCATATTTTCCCCAGAAAATATTTCTATCCCCTGACCAACCGCTTCCAGTGCTATGAGGGGAGGTTCTCTTCCGAGGATACGCCGGTAGCCCGGTTTATGGCGGACCGGGTGCTGACCCTGCCCCTGTACGCGGATCTGGCCCTGGAGGATGTGGACCGGATCTGCGCCCTTCTTCGGGAGATGGCCTGAGGGATGATGAAGCATGATACGAATACGGAAAGGAAATGGACATGAATATACTGCTCACCAGTGCCGGGAGAAGGACCTACCTGGTGCAATATTTTAAGGAAGCCTTAAAAAAGGCGGGGCTGTCCGGGCTGGTCCATGCGGCCAACAGCCAGGAGAGTCCGGCTCTGGCCGCGGCGGACCGCAGGGTTGTCACTCCCCTGATCTACAGCAGGGAATACATTCCCTGCCTGCTGGAATACTGTAAAAGAGAGGCCATCCGGCTGCTGATCCCTCTTTTCGATATCGACATTCCCGTGCTGGCGGCTCACAGAGGGGAATTTGAGGCTGCGGGTACCGTAGTGGTGACGGGAGAAGAGGAGCAGGTGAGAATCTGCAATGATAAATGGGAAACCCTGGAATTTCTCCGCTCCCTAGAACTTCCTGTACCGGCTTCCTGGCTGGATGCAGAGGAAGCCATCTGGGCACTGAGGGAGGGAAGTGCCTCCTGGCCGGTGATGGTGAAGCCGCGGTGGGGAATGGGCTCCCTTTCCCTCTACGAAGCGGACAATGAGGAGGAGCTTCGGGTGCTGGTGGGGAAAATCCACAGGGAAATCGGGGAAAATTACCTGAAATACGAGGCTGCCCAGGATGCAGACCGCTGCGTGCTGATCCAGGAGAAGTTGAAAGGCCGGGAGATGGGGCTGGATGTGTTCAACGATTTGGAGGGAAATTTCCGGTCCGTGTCCGTGAAGGAGAAGATGGCCATGCGCTCCGGCGAAACCGATTCGGCGGTGACGGTGGAGAATGAGGCGCTGCAGCAGCTGGGAGCGCGTCTGGGGAGAAGCTTACGGCACAGGGGTAATCTGGATGTGGACGTATTTGACTGCCAGGGCGCTTTTTATGTGCTGGAGATGAATGCCCGGTTTGGAGGGGGATACCCCTTCAGCCACTGCGCCGGGGCCGACCTGCCGCTGGCTCTGGTGCTGTGGGCATCCGGCCGGGAGGTGCCGCAAACAATTCTGAAGGTGCGCCCGGGAGTCCGGGCATGGAAAGAGATACAGATACAGGTGGAACATACCAATGAATAAAGTGCTGTTAGTGATACCGGCTTACAACGAAGAGAAAAATATTGAGAAGGTGGTGGACCGCCTGATCTGCGATTTCCCGCAGCTGGACTACATTGTGGTCAACGACGGTTCCAGTGACCGAACCGCTGCCATCTGCCGGGAAAAGGGCTATCATCTGCTGGACCTTCCGGTGAATCTGGGACTGGCGGGCTGTTTTCAGGCGGGGATGAAATATGCCAGGCTCAAGGGATATACCTGCGCCATCCAGTTTGACGGGGACGGCCAGCACAGGCCGGAATATGTGGAGCCCATGGCGAGAAAGATGGAGGAGGGCTATGACATTGTCATCGGTTCCCGCTTTGTGGACCGGAAAAAGCCCTGGTCTCCCAGAATGATGGGAAGCCGCCTGATCGCTGCCGCCATCCGCCTGACCACAGGGGTAAGGGTGAAGGACCCTACTTCGGGGATGCGCATGTTTAACCGGAAGATGATCGAAGAGTTTGCCATGAACCTGAATTACGGTCCGGAGCCGGACACTCTGTCCTTTCTCATTAAGCAGGGGGCAAAGGTGGCGGAGATCCAGGTGGAGATTGACGAGCGGCTGGCGGGGGAGAGCTATCTGAGGCCGCTGGTGGCGGCCCAGTATATGGCCCGCATGCTGATCTCCATTCTGCTGATCCAGAATTTCAGGAAGCGGTGAGAACGGGATGAGAGGAATGGCTGGACTTTTGCTCTACAGAGGAGATCATGTGGAGCGGCAGAATATGATCTGGAATATGGTGGGGAGCTTTGTCTATGCCTTTGCCAGCATGGTGCTCTCGTTCCTGGTGATGCGGCTGGCAGGGGAGGAGCAGGGAGGGATTTTTTCCTTCGGCTATTCTACCCTGGGCCAGCAGCTGTTCATTGTGGCCTATTTCGGGATCCGCCCTTTTCAGATCACGGATGGAAAGGGGGAGTATTCCTTCGGGGATTATTTAAGCCACAGGCATCTGACCTGCGCCCTTGCTCTGGCGGGAGGGGCGGCGTATCTCGGACTCCTCTGGGGAATGGGGCGCTACAGCGCCTCAAAGGCGGCGGTCCTTTTCCTGCTGGTGGCCTACAAGGTAATAGACGGATACGCGGATGTATATGAGTCGGAATTTCAGCGTCAGGGCAGCCTGTACCTGACGGGAAAATCCAACTGCTTTCGGACCATCCTGTCCGTTGGGGTTTTTACGGCGGTCCTGGCGGCAAAGGGCAGCCTGTTGGCGGCCTGTCTGGGAGCGGTGGCCGCCCAGATGGCCGGGGTGATCCTCTTTGACCTCAGCGTCCTTTCCGCCCTGCCCAATCTGGAGCGGAGGCGGGGATCCGGAAAGATCAGGGGGCTTTTCGGGGAAACATGGCTGCTGTTTCTGTCGGTATTTCTGGACTTTTACATCTTTTCGGCGGCCAAATACGCCATTGACGGCCATCTGACGGACGGCGCCTCCGGTTACTTCAATCTGATTTTTATGCCCACCTCGGTGATCTACCTGGTGGCCAATTTTGTGATCCGTCCGTTTCTTACCAGGCTGACCGTTCTCTGGAATGGGGGGAAACTTCAGGAATTTCTCCGCCAGCTCCTTCGCATCGGCCTGATCATCCTGGGCCTGACCATCTGCGCCGTGGGGCTGACGGCCCTGCTGGGAAAATGGGTCCTGGGAATTATGGAACGGATTTTGGGGGAAGGCTATGAGGGGAGCCTCAGGGTCTACAGCCCGGCCTTTACGGCCATTGTGCTGGGGGGAGGCTTTTATGCCATGGCCAATCTGATGTACTATGCGCTGGTGATCATGCGCAGGCAGAGGGCGATTTTCCTTGTGTATCTTCTGGGAGCGGCGGCAGCCTTCCTGATGTCGGGCTATTTGGTAGAGAAATGGGAAATTATGGGTGCTGCCGTCTGCTATCTGATCCTGATGCTGTTTTTAACAGCCGGATTCGGCCTGTGTACATGCTGCTTCTATAGGTACAAGAAAGGGGAGCAAGTTGGGAATGGAAGTTAAAAAGCGTGTGGATGTGATCATTCCGGTTTACCGGCCGGGCAAAAAGTTTGCCCGGCTTCTGCGGATGCTGTCGCTGCAGACTTACCCGGTGAACCGGATCATTGTGATGAATACGGAGCGTTCCTATTGGAATGACAAGGGGTATGAGGGGATCCGGGGGCTGGAGATCCATCACCTGACCAAGGAGGAGTTCGACCACGGGGATACCCGCAACCGGGGGGCCCGCTACAGCCGGGCGGATTATCTGCTGTTTATGACAGACGATGCGGTCCCGGCGGACGAGCATCTGGTGGAACAGCTGGTGGCTGCCTTTGACCAGAGGGGACCGGAAGGGGAATCGGTGATCATGGCCTACGCCCGTCAGCTGCCGGACAAGGACTGTCCCCTGGCGGAGCGCTATACCAGGGCCTTCAATTATCCGGACCAGAGCCGCTTGAAGACGAAGGCGGATTTAAAGGAGCTGGGGATCAAGACCTTTTTCGCCTCCAATGTGTGCTGTGCCTACGACCGGGAGAAATTCTGGTTCCAGGGCGGCTTTATCCGGAAGACGATCTTCAACGAGGACATGATTTTCGCGGGAAAGGCCATACTGGACGACGATTATGCCGTTGCCTACGCTGCCCGGGCTAGGGTCATCCATTCCCACAACTATACCTGCATGCAGCAGTTTCGCCGCAATTTTGACCTGGCGGTATCCCAGGCGGACCATCCGGAAATTTTCGGCCGGGTCTCCTCGGAATCGGAGGGAATCCGCCTGGTGAAGCAGACGGCCCGGTTCCTGGCCAGCCAGCACAAGCCCTGGCTGATTCCGGGACTGATCGTCAAAAGCGGCTTTAAGTTCATGGGGTACCGCCTGGGCAAATGCTACCGGCTTCTTCCGGGGCCTTTCAGGGTTTGGTGCAGCATGAACAAGGAATACTGGAAAAAAGACAGGCGAAGCCGAAAGAGAGGTGACGAAGGCCTATGATGACTCCGATGCTTCGGGTAGTTCTGATCGTGGTTTCTCTGGTGACCATGGCCTACATGATGCATAAAATCCGGCAGGCCAAGGTTCAGATTGAGGCGGCTATGTTCTGGGTGATCTTTTCCATTGTGCTGGTGGTATTCGCCGTCTTCCCGCCGGCGGCGGACGCCTGTGCCAGACTTCTGGGAATTTACTCCACTCCCAACTTCCTGTTTCTGTCCATGATCTTCCTGCTGATGGTGAAAATTTTCAGCATGACCATTCATATCTCCCAGCTGGAGAGCAGGCAGAAGGAGCTGATCCAGAAGATGGCCCTGGACCAGAAGGAGAGCGAGGAGATGGAGCGGAGGCTGAAAGAGCTGTCTGCCGGACAGAAGGAACAGGGAGAAGAGACCGATGACGGAAATGAACGATAAGAGCAGAGCAGCGGCAAAAGGGCTGAGGCCTGTGGCCGCAGGGATGGCTGCGGTGCTTTTTCTGGCAGCCTGGCATTTCCTGGATGTGAAGGACGGTTCCTTCCAGACAGGCAGGAACTGGCTTCGGGGCTGGTACGGCCTGGCTGTGTGCTGGGGGATGATTTCTCTGGGAATCCTGGGATTTCTGGCCCTGATCCGGCAGAAAAAATGGCGTCCGGAGGTGTTTTTTGCCGTCTCCGGGCTGCTCCTTGGCCTGCTTTTTATGTCGGTCCTTCCGCCCCTGTCGGCCCCCGATGAGGTGAGCCACTACGTTTCTTCCTACCAGCTGTCCAACCGCTTTCTGGGAAAGACGGCGGCGGACCCCGAGGGCAGGGTTTATATCCGGTCCCAGGACGCCTGGGCGGAGGATGTGACGGATATACTGGCGGACGACGGGAGCAGCGGGAGCAGCGAAGGGGCTGCTGTGATCTTCGGCCAGACGGTGGAGCAGGATACCTATGAGATTTTAAGGAACAGGGGCTTCGGCGGAGCGGAGGAGGAAAGCCAGGAGATGGTGCCCTCCTATCAGCCCGCCGTGCGGACCACCCCGCTGTCCTACGTGCCCCAGGCTCTGGGGATCTCCCTGGGGCGCCTTTTGGGTCTGGGGACCCTGGGGCTGATGTTTTTGGGCCGCATATCTAATCTGATTTTTTACTGCGCAGCAGGTTTTTTTGCTGTCCGGCGGACTCCCTTTGGCAAAGAAGTGCTCTGCGGCGTTGGGCTGCTGCCTATGAGCCTGCATCTGGCGTCCTCCATGTCCTACGATGTGATGATCCTGGCCCTGACCGGGTATTTTCTGGCAGTGTGCCTGGATCTGGCTTACCGGGCGGAGCGGGTGAGGCTCAGGGATGTGCTGGTCCTGGCGACGGTGCTGGCCGTGATGGGACCCTGTAAAATCGTCTACGGCGTGATCGCCGGCTGGTGCCTTCTGATTCCGGTGAAGAAGTTCGGCGGATGGGGCAGATGGGCGGCGGCTGCAGCGCTGGTCCTGGGGGCTTTTGCGGCTGCCATGGCCCTGGTGAACCTTCAGACCGTGGCCATCTATACGGGGGTGGAGGACCGGTATATCATCTGGGCCGATGAGCCGGGATATTCGTTTGCCCAGTTGATCCACAGCCCCCTGAAGGTGCTGCGTCTCTGCTATAATACCCTGGCCGGATACGGGGAGCAGCTCTATTCCGGTCTCATCGGCGGGATGATGGGAAACCTGGACCCGGTGCTGAATGTGCCCTATGCGGTGATCCTGGCTCTGACGGTCCTGCTGGTGATCCTCGCGTTAAGAAAGCCGGGGGAGCAGCTGTTCATGAGCCTGGGACAGAAGGTCTGGATCTGGTTTCTCTGCCTGCTGTGCCTGGGAGCGCTGATGTTCTCCATGCTGCTGGGCTGGACGCCGGTAAGCGCCGCCATGATTCAGGGAGTACAGGGCAGATATCTGCTTCCGCTTCTGCCCGCTTTTCTCCTGACGGTGAAAAACGACCGGGTGGTGCGGACATGGGGCAAGGACGGAGGGATTTTATTTGCAATGGCCTGCATGGATGTGTATGCCATTCTGCGGATCTTCAGTATTGTTTGTCTGCGGGTGTAGGGGATCAGGGCGCTCCTGTTTTTGATTTGGCCTTGTATTTCCACAGTGTACATGATAAAATTGCCAGGTAGCGGAGGTTTCCGCCAAAGCGAAAGAAAAATGGCAGCGGATGTTTGGGTCCGCCTGAGAATGTATAAAGGAGTAAGCGATTATGGGAAAGATTAAAGTTACCACCTGCCCCATTGAGGGCCTGTATGTCATTGAACCCACGGTCTTTAAAGATGAGCGTGGATATTTTATGGAAACTTACAATCAGAATGATTTCAAGGAGGCCGGACTGGATATGGTATTCGTCCAGGACAACCAGTCCATGTCCGTAAAGGGCGTGCTGCGGGGCCTTCACTACCAGAAACAGTATCCCCAGGGCAAGCTGGTGCGGGCGGTGAGAGGCACCGTGTTCGATGTGGCGGTGGACCTGCGGGAGAAGTCCGCCACCTACGGCAAATGGTTCGGGGTGATCCTCTCCGCGGAGAACAAGAAGCAGTTTTACATTCCCGAGGGCTTCGCCCACGGATTTTTGGTGCTGTCCGATGAGGCGGAGTTTGCCTACAAGTGTACGGACTTCTATCATCCGGGGGACGAGGGCGGCTTAAAGTGGGACGACCCGGAAATCGGCGTTGACTGGCCCATTGAGGAAGGAATGGAATTGATCATCTCCGAGAAGGACAAAAAGTGGGGCGGATTTAAGGAAACCTTCCGCTTTTAAGTCTTAGAAACGAGGAATACAAGAGCTATGGGTTATGTGATTTCTCTTGGAAAAGAGATCGTCCGCAAGCGGAAGATGATTTTGGACCTTTCCAAGGCGGATTTTAGAAAACGTTTCGTGGGCTCCTACTTCGGAATCGTGTGGATGTTCCTCCAGCCCCTGGTAACGGTCTTGATCTACTGGTTTATTTTTGGAGAGTACGGCATGAAATCCGTCCCGCCGGTGCCGAACGCCAGCTATGTGGTGTGGCTGGTGCCAGGCCTGGTCCCCTGGTTCTTCTACAGCGAGGCGCTGAACGCCATCACCGGCTGTCTGCAGGAGTACAGCTATCTGGTGAAAAAGGTGGTGTTCCAGGTGGAGATCCTGCCGATGATCAAGCTGACCTCCTGTCTGATGGTCCACGGATTTTTTATTCTGATCATGCTGGCGCTCTATCTGGTCATGGGACAGCCGGTGCTCATTACTTGGATCCAGATCCTGTACTACTCCCTGGCGGCGGCGATCCTGGCCCTGGCCATCGGGTATTTTACCAGCGCGGTGAACGTATTTTTTAAGGACATGGCCAATATTGTGGGAATCTGCCTGCAGTTTGGCATCTGGCTGACGCCGATCATGTATGACGAGGCCATGTTTACCAGCAGAGCGCCCTGGGTGGCCACGGTGCTGAAGCTGAATCCATTTTACTATATCGTGGCAGGATACCGGGACAGCATGCTTACCGGAAACTGGTTCTGGGAGCGGCCTACCATGACCCTTTACTATTGGGCGGTAACGGCGGTGATCCTGCTGATCGGACTAAAAATGTTCAAGCGGCTGCGGCCTCATTTTTCCGATGTGCTGTAGGCCCTGAGCCGGCGTTTTCACGCAGAAGAGAAAGGAGCAGCGCCTTGATCGGACAAGTAGAAATTCAGTGGAGAGCCGGGGAACGGGAGGGAAGCCTCCGGGTTCAGGCAGTCTATTCTGCCAGAAAGACCATGGGGTTAGAGGTAAAGCCCGATGGCCGGATCTACGCACGCTTTCCCCGCCGCACGCCTGACAAAACAGCCAGAGCTTTTATCCGGGAACACAGCCGGTGGATTGTGGAAAAATGGCTGATGATGGAACAGAGAAGAGAGAAGACGCAGATGCGCCCCAGGCGGGATTACGAGGAGGATCCCGCCCTGGAGCGCATTTACCGTAAGAGGGCAAAGGAGAGGCTCATGGAGCGGGCCGCCTATTTTGCGGGGATCATGAATGTAACCTACGGGACCCTCCGCCTCAGCAGCGCCAGGACCAGGTGGGGAAGCTGCAGCGCCAGGGGAAACTTAAATTTTCACTGGAAGCTGATCCTCATGCCTCCGGAGATCTTGGACTATGTGGTGGTCCATGAGCTGGCCCACCGAAAGGAGATGAATCACTCCGCCCGCTTTTGGGCCATTGTGGAGAGCGTCCTGCCGGACTATAAGGAACGGCGGCAGTGGCTGAAGGAAAACGGGACTATGGTCTAGGGGCAGATCAGCCTTCGATCAGCCGGAGGGCCGTCTGGCAGAGGACCTCCGCCGCGCCGGACAGCACCATGACATGGATGGGATTCATGCGCAGGCGGATCAAAAGAACCAGGGCTCCCAGGAAGATCAAGAATCCACGGAGGTTTGCATTCTGGACCAGAGCGGACAGGGAGCTCATGCCCTGGGGCCACAGGATGGAGACCAGGATGGAGAATCCTGCCGAGGCGATCATGGCGATGACTGCCGGGCGCAGGGAGGAGAGCACATCCTGGATGATGGAGAGATCCCGGTATTTTAAGTAGGCCCAGGCAAGGAGAGAGACCAGCAGGCAGGAGGGCAGGATGCAGCCGATGGTGGCGCAGAGGGCCCCGAAAAATCCGCCGACCCTGGTTCCCACAAAGGTGGCGGAATTGATGGCAATGGGGCCGGGGGTCATCTGAGAAATGGTGATCAGATCCGTAAATTCCGACAGGGAGAGCCAGCCGTGGAGGGTTACCACCTGCTGCTGGATCAGGGGCATGGCCGCGTAGCCTCCTCCAAAGCTCAGAGCCCCGATCTGAAGAAAACTGATAAATAGCTGAAAATAGAGATTCATGATGCATCCTCCTTGGTCTGTTTTGAGGTCTGGCCCGGGTTGTGGTGCATTTTTCTGGTTAAGAGACCGAAAACGGCTGCTGCCAGGATGATCAGGGCAGCGTTGACCTCCAGCGCGTAGCTTGCCAGGAAAGCGGCGCAGAGCACCAGGATGGACAGCCATTGTCGGCTTTTCACCAGTCCGCTTGTCATCTGGACGACTACCTGGGCGATGACGGCAGCTACCCCGGACTGCATGCCGTTTAACATCCAGCCCACATAGAGATTGCTGCGGAAGGCAGTGTAGCACAGAGAGATGAGGGAGAGGATGACAAAGGGGGGTAGCACCGTGGCCAGGACGGAGATCAAAAGTCCCGGTATGCCGGCCATCTGAAAGCCTACCACAATGGCTCCGTTGACGGCAATGGGGCCGGGACAGGACTGGGCGATGGCTACCAAATCCAGCATTTCCTGTTCGTCAATCCAGTGGAAGCGGTCCACAAATTCCTTTTTCATCACCGTGATGATGACGTAGCCTCCTCCGAAGGTGAAGGCGCTCAAGTAAAGGTTGGTCAGAAAAAGTCTGCGCAGCGATGGTTTCATCTTGGAATTACCTGCCTTTTCATGAGAATTATTTGCTCGTAATAAGAATACGCCTTGAATACCTATATGTAAAATAGTATAATTTTATATGATACATATAAATTTACCTATGGATCGTTCCACCGGCGGAACCGACCAAAGCGGAGAGGGGAGGAAGGGATATGACCATCCGGCATCTGCGCATTTTTCTGGCAGTATGCGATACCGGCAGCATGACGAAGGCGGCGGAGCGGATGTTTATGTCCCAGCCATCGGTGAGCCAGGCCATCCGGGAGATGGAGGAGCACTACGGGGTGCAGCTCTTTGACCGGATCTCCAAAAAGGTGTTCCTGACGGAACAGGGACAGCGGGTTCTCCAGTACGGCCGCCATATTGTGTCCCTTATGGACGAGATGGAGGCAGCGGTAAGGGATTGGGACGGGCAGGGCACACTGAAGGTGGGGACCAGCATCACCATCGGCACCTATCTGCTGCCACGGTGCGTCAGCGCCATGGGGGAGCTGTTTCCTCAGCTCCAGGTGGAGGCCCTCATCGGCAACTCCGAGCGGATCGAGCGCTGTGTCCTGGAAAATGAGATTGATTTCGGCGTAATCGAGGGGGCAGCCCACAGCCCCTACATTGTCAGCGAGAGCTTTGCAGGGGACCGGCTGGTCCTGATCTGCCCCAAAGGCCATGCCTTTGAGGGGAGGGAGGATGTGGAGTTTGCCAGCCTCAGACAGGAAAATTTTATTTTAAGGGAAAAGGGCAGTGCCGGCCGGGAAATATTTGACGGCCTGGCCGCTGCCCGCGAACTGGATGTCAAGATCCTGTGGCAGAGTGCCAGCAACCAGGCGATCATCCGGGCAGTGGAGGCGGGGATCGGACTGTCGGTGCTGCCCTGGTCTTTGGTGGAGGAGAGCATAAAAAAAGGAGAGCTGGGAGCGTTTCAGGTCCGGGAGCTCTCCATGGAGCGGAAGTATTCCGTTATCTATCACAAAAATAAGTTCCTCTCCCAGGGGGCAAAAAGGATGATCGAGCTGTTTATGGAGGCGTAAATTATATTGCAAAAAGGTCCGGCAAACAAATCAGCATAAGGCGGGGCTTCAGTCAATGAGAGCGGCCAGCCCCCTGGGGTTGATGATGGTCACAGCCCCCCGGGACAGGGATACATACCCTTCCCGCTCAAAGTATTTCAGCATCCGGGAGACCACCTCCCTGGCGCTGCCAAGGTTCTTCGCAATTTGGTCGTGGGTGGTGGCGATCACCGGGGAGCCGGTGGAGCGCCGCTCGTCCTCCAGCCAGGCGGCCAGACGCTTGTCAAAGCTCTGAAACAGCATCTGGCTCATGGACCAGATCACCTCAGAAAGTTCCTCAGTGGAGCGCTTGTAGATAAAATTCTCCGCGTAGATATTATCTTTCATGATCCGGCGCATGCCGCAGACCGGGGTGACGAAAAGCTGGCTGTCCTCGGCGGCCTCCATCAGGATGTCAAAGGTGATCTCGTCAATCATGCAGGAGGCGGACAGGGTGCAGATATCTCCTCTTCCAAGACGGAACAGGGTGGCTTCCCGCCCTTCATCAGACTGGATATAAACCCGGACCTGCCCGGACAGCACCAAAAGGATGCCCAGGCATTCATCGCGCTCGCTGTGGATGAAAGTGCCTTTTGGACAGTTCCTTAAAGAGGAACAGGAGGTAAAGGCCTCTTTTTCCCGCTCATTCAGCCTGTCCCAGAAGGGGTAATAGGTTTGTAAATGGGAGATAATGTTTGAAAAGTCTGCCATGGTCGTATCCTTCCTGTAAGCGTGATTCGATGATACAGATGAACCGTCCCGGACGGTTACGGTATTTATTATAAGATGTACCTGGCTGAAAAGCAAGAACAGGGCTTTCTCTGTCTGCTGAAAACGGAGGAAAGCCTGAAAAAAGATAAAGGAGGAAAAGTATGAGAAAGGAAATGTTTGCCCGGAATGAAAACTGGTATAAGGGAAATCTTCACTCCCATACCACCAACTCGGATGGAAGGCTGAGCCCCAGGGAGGCGGCGGAGTTTTACCGGAAGTACGGCTACCATTTTATGTGCTTCAGCGAGCATGACTATTTTACCGATTTGAGGGAAGAACTGGACCGGGAGGATTTTATCATTCTCCCCGGGGTGGAGGCCTCCGTGATCCTGAGAAACCGGGAAGAGACCAGGATCAAAACACACCATATTCACGGGATCCTTGGAAACGAAGCCATGCAGAAAGCGGCGGGAGAGAGGGTTTTTCGCCATGGAGAAAAGCTGACTCCCCCGGTCTACTCAGAGGAGTGGGACGGGGTCCAGGCTGCCCAGGCCGTAGTGGATGAGCTGAATTCCAGAGGCTGTTTTACCACCTATAACCATCCGGCCTGGTCGCGGGTGGAGATGAAGGATGTGGTAGGACTCAAGAATGTCTGGGCCGTCGAGGTATTTAATTACGGGACGGAAGTAGAATGCGGGGAAGGGTTTGACAGTGTATTCTGGGACGCCATGCTGCGGAACGGCGACAGAGTCTATGGCTTCGCATCGGACGACAACCATAATACGCCCAGGCTGTTTGACAGTTTCGGGGGATATGTGATGGTCCGCTCCGGGGAGCTGACCCATGAAGCGATTGTGGATCATCTGCTGGCGGGAGATTATTATTTCTCCGCCGGACCGGAAATTTTCCAGTGGGGCCTGGAGGACGGAGCGGTATTTGTGGAGTGCTCTGAGGCGGAGCGGATTCATTTTATCGCAGGCGGTCCGGTCGGAAGGAGCGAAACCCTGCTGGCGCATACGAATCCTCTGACGAAAGGAAGCCATGTGCTGAAGGGGGACGAGACCTATGTGCGGGTGGAGTGCGTGGACCGGCAGGGAAGAAAAGCCTGGACCAACCCGCTGTTTCTGGGGCAGGGGTGAAAGCACGGCAGAATTTTCAAATTGACACCGGAATCAGAACGTGCTACCATAAGTTCATGCGCAGGATTCGGGCGGGCATGACAGGAAAGGACGAAAAACCCGCTTCGCATCCGGCGGACAATAACAGAAAACAGAAAGCGCGAAATCAGATGGAAAGGGCAGGAAGCGGAAGGATGCTTCCGCAGGCAATACAATTCAGGATCAGACAGAGGGACGGCTCAGATGGGCCGTCCTTTTTTTGCGGATTTTATTCTGATAAAGCGGGAAAGGAGCGGATTTGAAATGAGGGAAAAAACAATATGGAGGAGCCTGGCAGGCAGGGCGCTCATGATCGTCCTGGGAAATTTGATGTATGCCATGGCGGTAAACCTGTTTATCGTGCCAAATGATCTGATCACGGGAGGAACTACGGGTCTGGCCCTGTTTTTCAACCGGACGGCGGGGATCCCCGTAAGCGCCTTTGTGTGGTGCTTTAATGTCACCATGTTCCTGTGGGGAGCCTGGGTGCTGGGGAAGGAATTTGCCCTCTCCACGGCGGCCAGCACGGTGATCTATCCCCTGATGCTGAGTATACTGGAGTGGACGGGGGTTCCCGGATTTGTTATGGAGGAGAAGCTGGTGGCGGTGCTCTATGCGGGACTTCTCATCGGAGCGGGCATCGGCGTGGTGATGAGGGCCGGAGCTTCCACCGGCGGCATGGACATACCGGCACTGATCGGAAAGAAAAAGTGGAATTTCAACGTGTCCTTTGTGATCTATCTCTTCGACTGCATCATCCTGGCCCTTCAGGTGGCGGCAGCGGACCTGTATTCCATCCTTTACGGCATTCTGCTGATCATGGTCTACACCCTGGTGCTGGACAAGGTGCTGGTGATGGGAACCGCCAAGATCCAGGTAAAGATCGTCTCCAGGGAGTATGAAAAAATCAACCGGCTGCTGGGGGAGCGCATCGACTGCGGCACCACATTGCTTCATATGGAAAGCGGATATCTCCACCAGGAGCAGGAGATGGTCCTGGCGGTGATTTCCAGCCGGGACCTGCCAAAGGTGAACCAGCTGATCCTGGATACAGACCCGGAAGCCTTTATCGTGGTCAGCCAGATCAACGAGGTGAGAGGAAGAGGATTTACGCTGAATAAAGTGTATCGCAGCCATGGGGCTGCAGGCGAAAAAGATTGACAAATCCTTGACAGGTAGTAAAATAATGATAACCGTACAGGCCGGATGGCCTCAACGGCAGCTATAAATGCGAGAGGATAATACTATGAGCCTGATTGTACAGAAATTCGGAGGCACATCGGTGGCAGATGCCGACCGTCTGCGCCATGTGGCAAAGATTATTACGGACACCTATGCCAAAGGGCATCGGGTGGTGGCCGTGCTGTCCGCTCAGGGAGATACTACCGATGAGCTGATCGAGAAGGCAAAGGAAATTAATCCCAACCCCTCCCCCAGAGAGATGGATATGCTGCTTTCCACCGGAGAACAGATTTCTGTTTCTTTGTGCGCCATGGCCATTGAAGCGATGGGATATCCGGTGGTTTCCCTGACCGGGTGGCAGTCCGGGATCCTGACCAACACCGTATCTATGAATGCCAGGATCAAGAGGCTGGATACGGAGCGGGTGGAGGCGGAATTAGACCGGAGGAGGATCGTCATTGTGACCGGTTTCCAGGGAATTAACCGCCTGGGGGACATTACTACCCTGGGAAGAGGCGGCTCCGATACTTCGGCGGTAGCCCTGGCAGCGGCACTCCACGCGGATCTGTGCCAGATCTATACGGATGTGGACGGTGTTTACACCGCAGACCCCAGAGAGGTGAAGGGGGCCAGGAAGCTGGATGAGATCACTTACAATGAGATGCTGGAGCTGGCGACTCTGGGCGCCCAGGTTCTTCACAACCGTTCCGTGGAGATGGCGAAAAAATATAATGTGAAGCTGGAAGTCCTTTCCAGTTTTACGGGACATCCGGGAACCAAGATCAAGGAGGTGGCAAAAGGCGTGGAGAAATCTTATATCAGCAGTGTGGCCAAGGACAAAAACATTGCCAGAATCGCACTGCTCGGCGTGCCGGACGAGACGGGAACTTCTTTTAAGGTGTTTTCCCTGCTGGCGGCAAACAACATTAATGTGGATATCATCTTACAGGGCATTGGACAGGCGGAGCGCAAGGACATCTGCTTTACCGTAGCGGAGGGAGACCTGGAGCGGGCAGCAGGCCTGTTAAAAGACCACCAGGAGAGCATCGGGTTTCGGGCGATGGAGACAAATGCGGATGTGGCCAAGGTTTCCGTAGTGGGCGCCGGCATGATTGGAAGTCCCGGCGTGGCGGCCAAGCTGTTTGAAGCCCTTTATGATGCGGGGATCAATATCAATATGATCTCCACCAGCGAGATCAAGATCTCCGTTTTGGTGGACCGCAAGGACGCCGCGAAGGCGGTTCAGGTGATCCATGATAAGTTTTTTGCTATGTAGCCCATAGGTAAAAACTTTGTCAAAAGGGGGAAGCTTTTCCTTTAAACACCTTGAAATTGAAAATAATTCAAGATATAATTAAACTTGGCAAGATTTTCACATTGTATAGGCGGCGGCTGTGATACTGCCGCCTATATTGTAAAAATACTATTAATGGAGGACTGCAATATGAGTAATTCAGCACAAACTTCAGCAAGCACACGCATTGCGGCGCTGCTTGATGAAAACAGTTTTGTTGAAGTCGGCGCTTACGTTACGGCCAGAAGCACGGACTTTAACATGACTGAGCAGGAAACCCCTGCGGACGGAGTGGTAACCGGCTACGGTACCATCGGCGGCTGCCTTGTGTATGTGTACAGCCAGGATGCTTCCGTGATGGGAGGTTCTATGGGTGAGATGCATGCAAAGAAAATCTCCAACCTTTATTCCATGGCCATGAAGATGGGCGCTCCCGTGATCGGGTTCATTGACTGCGCCGGTCTGCGTCTCCAGGAAGCAACAGACGCTCTGAACGGGTTTGGACAGCTGTACTTAAACCAGACCATGGCTTCCGGCGTGATCCCGCAGATCTCCGCAATCTTCGGCACCTGCGGCGGCGGCATGGCAGTGTCTGCGGCTATTACTGATTTCACCTTTATGGAGGAGAAATCCGCACGCCTGTTTGTCAATGCCCCCAACGCCATCAGCGGAAATTACACATCCAAGTGTGATACTTCCAGCGCTGCATTCCAGAGCGAGGAGGCAGGCCTGGTAGACTTTGTGGGAGACGAGGCGGCTGTACTGGAGCAGATCCGTACCCTGATCTCCATTCTCCCGGCCAACAACGAGGATGATATGTCCTACGGCGAGTGCCAGGATGATCTGAACCGCATGTGTGCCGGAATCGAAGGCCTTGCCGGCGATGCCGCGCAGGCTCTTGCGATGATTTCCGACAACAGCTTCCTGATGGAGGTTAAGAAGAATTATGCGCCTTCCATGGTAACCGCCTTTATCCGCTTAAACGGCGTAACCATCGGATGTGTGGCAAACCGCAGCCAGGATGGGGAGAAGAAGTATGAGCCCGTTCTGACCGCAGCCGGATGTGAGAAGGCAGCTGACTTCATCAATTTCTGTGATGCCTTTAACATTCCTGTCCTGACCCTGGTAAATGTAAAGGGATACCAGGCCAGCAAGTGCACCGAGAAGCGCATTGCCAAGGCTGCCGGCCGTCTGACCTACGCCTATGCAAATGCCAGCGTACCTAAGGTAACCGTGATCGCGAAGGAGGCCTTCGGAAGCGCTTACCTGACCATGGGCAGCAAGTCCATCGGTGCAGATGTGGTATTTGCGTGGAAGGATGCCGTGATCGGCATGATGGATCCGGCTGAGGCGGTTAAGATCATGTACGCAAAGGAGATTGAAGCCGCAGAGGATTCCGTGGCTCTGATCGATGAGAAGAAGGCCGAGTATACTGCCCTCCAGTCCAGCGCTCTGGCAGCAGCCAAGAGAGGCTATGTGGACGATATCATTGAGGCGCAGGAAACCCGTCAGCGTGTGGCAGCGGCGTTTGAGATGCTGTTCACCAAGAGAGAGGATCGTCCGTCCAAGAAGCATGGAACAGTTTAAAGTGAGGTGACAGGTATGAAAGGATTATTAAGACGAGCGGCGGCAGCTTTGATGGCGGCCTGCCTGGTGAGCCTGTCAGCCTTCTCCGTTGCGTTTGCGGCAGAAGAGGGAGAGATTCCCTTCGCTACGGAGGGGACTCCTGTGGAAGACGAAAATATGGTCACCATGATTAAGCAGACAGCTATGCAGCTGCTGGGGCTGAGCAGAGAAGAACTGCTGGTCCAGCAGGCAATTGTGGAGGATTCCGGCGATGAGGCCATGACCGCCATGATCACCGCTCTGCTGGACGCCAAAATTGAGTACGGCACTCCCAGAGCCATTGACTACAGCGGGGCTCAGGTCAATCAGGTGGAGGACGGCACTTATACAGTGATCATTCCGGTAACCTACAATGACGGCCAGATCCGCTATATGGTTAATGTAGACCCCTTTACAGGATACATGCAGGTAGCGTTTGCCAGCGGCACCGGTGAAGCGGACAACGCTACTCTGGGGGACCAGATGAAGGAAGCCGGAATCTATTCCGCCTTCGGTCTGGGAACCGTATTTATTGTACTGATCGTGATCAGCCTGATTATTGCGGCATTTAAGCTGATTTACAACGCTCAGGAAGGAAAAGGCAAGGAAGAAGAAACTTCTGCTCCAGCGCCTGCACCCGTACCTGCAGCGGCTCCTGCCCCTGCACCGGTTCCTGCTCCCGCACCGGCGGCTGCAGCAGGAGAGGATCTGATGGATGATACGGAGCTTCTGCTTCTGATCACTACTGCTATTGCGGCCTATGAGTCGGTTCCGGCCAACGGCCTGAAGGTACGTTCCATCCGCCGTGCAAAGGATGCCAGATGGAAACGCTCATAAAGGAATCACATTTTAACAAAAATAATCCAGGAGGAATCAAATCATGAAGAGTTATACAATTACAATTAACGGAAAGGTATACGCAGTAACTGTTGAGGATGGAATTACCGGAGGCGTTGTTCAGGCAGCAGCTCCTGCAGCTCCTGCAGCTCCCGCTCCTGCCCCGGCTCCCGCACCGGCAGCAGCTCCCGCCCCCGCTCCTGCTCCCGCACCGGCAGCAGCTCCTGCCCCGGCTCCCGCACCGGCAGCTCCTGCAGGCACAGCTGGTTCCGTAAAGGTAACCGCTCCCATGCCCGGCAAGGTGGTAAAGGTGAACGTGTCTGTTGGACAGGCTGTTAAGAGAGGAGAGGCGATCCTGGTTCTGGAAGCTATGAAGATGGAGAACGATATTGTGGCACCTCAGGATGGGACCATTGCCAGCGTTAATGTTTCCTCCGGCGATTCGGTAGAGTCCGGAGCCGTACTTGCAACACTGAACTAAAGCAGTAATAAAAGCGGGGCTGCCGCCCGCAGTCCTGCTATGGAGGAAATATTATGGATTTTGGCAGCTTGATTAGCAACTTGATGAACCAGATGGCCTTTTTCCATCTGGGTACAGGCAACTATATTATGATTGTAGTAGCACTGGTCTTTCTGTGGCTGGCGATTAAAAAGGGCTTCGAACCGCTGCTTTTGATTCCCATCTCATTCGGCATGCTGCTGGTGAATATTTATCCGGATATCATGTATTCTCCGGAAGAAGCCTCCAATGGAACCGGCGGACTTTTGTGGTACTTTTTCCAGCTGGATGCGTGGAGCATCCTGCCTTCCCTGATTTTCATGGGTGTAGGTGCCATGACGGACTTCGGTCCCCTGATCGCCAATCCCATCAGCTTCCTCATGGGAGCTGCGGCACAGCTGGGTATTTACGCAGCCTATTTCCTGGCGATCCTGCTGGGATTCTCCGGCGCTGAGGCAGCGTCAATTTCGATTATCGGAGGAGCAGACGGTCCTACCTCCCTGTTCCTTTGCAGCAAACTGGGACAGACTCAGATCATGGGTCCCATCGCAGTGGCGGCATACTCCTACATGGCGCTGGTACCGATTATCCAGCCCCCGGTTATGAAGCTTCTTACATCTGAGGAGGAGCGGAAGATCAAGATGGAACAGCTTCGTCCTGTTTCCAAACTGGAGAAGATTTTATTCCCCATCGTAGTGACCGTGGCTGTGTGCCTGATCCTGCCGTCCACCGCTCCGCTGGTCGGAATGCTCATGCTGGGCAACCTGTTCAGAGAGTGCGGAGTCGTAAAGCAGCTGATGGAGACCGCTTCCAATGCCATGATGTACATCGTGGTGATCCTGTTGGGTACCTCCGTAGGAGCTACTACCAGCGCGGAAGCGTTCCTGAATGTAACGACCTTAAAGATCGTGGCCCTTGGACTGGTTGCCTTTATCTTCGGCACAGCCGGAGGCGTGATCCTGGGCAAGATCCTGTGCAAGCTGACCGGAGGAAAGATCAACCCGTTGATCGGTTCCGCCGGCGTATCCGCAGTGCCCATGGCAGCCCGTGTATCCCAGAAGGTTGGTTCTGAGGCAGATCCCACCAACTTCCTGCTGATGCATGCAATGGGACCCAACGTAGCCGGTGTGATCGGTACAGCAGTAGCGGCCGGTGCATTTATGGCAGTATTTGGCGTTTAATGATTGAACTGTAAATTTTAGGAGGATTATGACTATGGCAGAGATAGAGAAAAAGCCGGTTAAGATTGTGGAAACCGTCCTTCGTGACGCTCATCAGTCTTTGCTGGCAACCAGAATGTCCACCGAGCAGATGCTCCCCATTGTGGATAAGATGGACAAGGTTGGCTACCATGCGGTAGAGTGCTGGGGCGGTGCTACATTTGATGCCTGCCTGCGTTTCCTGAAGGAAGATCCCTGGGATCGTCTGAGAAAATTAAGAGACGGATTCAAGCACACCAAGCTGCAGATGCTGTTCCGCGGACAGAATATCCTGGGCTACAACCACTATGCAGATGATGTGGTAGAGTACTTCGTTCAGAAGTCGATCGCAAACGGGATTGATATTATCCGTATTTTTGACTGCCTCAACGACATCCGCAACCTGGAGACTGCCGTTAAGGCTACCAAGAAGGAGAAGGGCCATGCGCAGATTGCCCTTTGCTACACCTTAGGCGATGCCTACACCATGGATTACTGGAAGAACATTGCCAAGGAGATTGAGGAGATGGGCGCCGATTCCCTGTGCATCAAGGATATGGCAGGACTGCTGACCCCCTATGCGGCTGCTGAGCTGGTAACCGCACTGAAGGAAGGAACCAGCCTTCCCATCGACCTGCACACCCACTACACCTCCGGCGTTGCTTCCATGACCTACTTAAAGGCGGTTGAGGCAGGCTGCGACATCATTGACTGTGCAATGTCTCCTCTGGCTCTGGGAACCAGCCAGCCGGCTACGGAGGTTATGGTAGAGACCTTCAGAGGAACACCTTACGACACCGGCTACGACCAGAACCTGCTGGCCGAGATTGCCGATTACTTCCAGCCCATCCGTGAGGATGCCTTAAAGAGCGGCCTCTTAAATCCCAAGGTGCTGGGCGTAAATATCAAGACCCTGCAGTATCAGGTACCCGGCGGAATGCTGTCCAACCTGGTAAGCCAGTTGAAGGAAGCTGGTCAGGAGGACAAGTACCGCGAAGTGCTTGAGGAGATTCCCAGAGTTCGTAAGGACTTCGGTGAGCCGCCTCTGGTTACTCCTTCCTCTCAGATCGTAGGAACCCAGGCCGTGCTGAACGTGATCATGGGTGAGCGCTACAAGATGGTACCCAAGGAGTCCAAGAAGATTATGCTGGGCGAGTTCGGCCAGACCGTTAAGCCCTTCAATCCTGAGGTTCAGAAGAAGATCATCGGCGATGAGAAGCCCATCACCTGCAGACCTGCAGACCTGATCCCGCCTCAGCTTCCTCAGTTCGAGAAAGAATGCGCTCAGTGGAAGCAGCAGGATGAGGACGTACTCAGCTACGCGCTGTTCCCCCAGGTTGCAAAGGAGTTCTTTATTTATCGTGAAGCTCAGCAGACCAAGGTGGATCAGACCATTGCGGATAAGGACAGCAAGGCTTATCCCGTTTAAAACGGGGACGAGCGGTCCGGGATCCTTAGATTCAAACAATACGAAAGCTGCCTGTTTTGAAAACAGGCAGCTTTTTGCATCCTGGAACAGGATCATATGAAATTTACCAAAAAGTACTGGATGAACATCTTGACTGCGTGGGAGGTATAGCGGCGGTCCGGAAGGACGATGTAAAACATGCGGTCCATATCCTGGGAATCCAGGCGGTAGTAGCAGAGACCATCCTGGGGCCCGGTTACCAGACGGTCGCAGGTGAAGGCGGCGGCCAGGCCGCTCTCCGCAAGGGCGTGGGCAGTGGCCATCTGGGCCAGGGTCAGCTTGATCTTCGGTGTCAGGCCTTTTTCCTCAAAGAGCCGCAGACAGCGGTCCCTCAGATTGTTGCCCGGTCCCAGAATGATATATTCCAAATCCTGAAAGTCCTCCAGGGGGACGGTGGGGCAGTCCGGGCTGCAATGTTTTCCGGCCAGAATGTCTGCGGCGGTCAGCTTTTGGGAACGGTGGCTTTCATTAATTTCATAGAAAGAGGGAACTGCCAGGAGCACGTGGTCCTGAAAAGCAGGGTACCGCTCATAATGTTCCATGAAGATATCGTTGCAGCTGAAGGTCATATCGATCTTCCGCTCTGCCAGAAGAGTATTGATCTGGTTGGAGCCATACTCGGCCAGTTCCAGCTGGATTCCAGGATATGCTTTTGAAAAGCCTGACAGGACCGGGGGAAGGATAAAGGCGTTGAGATAGTGGGAGGCGCCGATGCGGAGCACTCCTGTATTCAGGCTGCGGATGTCCTGGATTTCCTGTTCCAGGTCCTGCTCCAGAAACTGCATCTGCTTGATGGTATTGACATAAGCCTCTCCGGCCTCCGTCAGCTGGAGGGGCCTTTTGGAGCGGTCAAAAAGAGGCATTCCCAGGGAACTTTCGATTTTTTGAATGGCGATGCTTAAGGCGGGCTGAGTCAGATAAAGCTTCTCCGCTGCTTTGGAAAAGCTTCCTTCCTGGTAGACTGTGTAGATATAAAGATAATCGTTCTGCATAACATAAATTCACCTTATAATAATATAAAATCTATAAAATTGATTATATAATATTTCCGTGCTATTGTAAAGGCAGAGAAAAAAGAACTAAAAAATGAGTAGGAGGAAATTCAGATGAGAACCATGAACACGGAAGAACTGATTCCGGAGATTAAAGAGCTGGTGATCAAGGCCTGCTGCGAGCTGGATGACAATGTAGTCAATGCCTTTAAAGAAGCTCTGAAGAAGGAGGAGTCTCCTTACAGCCGGGATACCCTGAAGCTTTTGATCGAGAATGCAGAGTACGCGAAAAGGGAGCAGATCCCCTGCTGCCACGATACCGGAGCCTGCGTGGTGCTTCTGGAGATCGGACAGGAGATCGCGTGGCAGGGGATGCCCTTGATGGATGCGGTGAATGAGGGAGTCCGTCAGGGATATCGGGATGGTTACCTGCGCAAATCTATGGTGAAGGACCCCCTGGAGCGTGTCAATACCGGGGACAATACGCCGGCTGTTCTTCATACGGAAATCGTTCCCGGGGACAAAGTGACCATCACCATTATGCCCAAGGGCGGCGGCAGCGAAAACATGGGCGCTTTCACTACCCTGGTTCCCGGTGAGGGGCCTGAGGGCGTGAAACGGTTTGTTATGGACACCATCAAGTATGCAGGAGGAAAGACCTGTCCCCCGATTATCGTAGGTGTCGGAGTGGGCGGGACCATGGACTACTGTACCTGGATTGCCAAGAAGGCCCTGCTGCGCCCCATCGGACAGCGCCATCCCAAGCCCCTCTACGCCAAGCTGGAGGAGGAACTCTTGGAAGAGATTAACAAGACCGGAATCGGAACTCTGGGAATGGGCGGAACCGTAACGGCTCTGGACGTACATATCGAGTATTATCCCTGTCACATTACGGCGCTGCCTGTAGCAGTGAATTTGCAGTGCCACGCCAGCCGTCATGCCAGCAAGACCATTTAAGGAGGTATTGTCAGAATGAGAGAATATAAGGTAACCTTGCCCCTGACCAAGGAGGAATTAAAGAAATACGAAATTGGAGATGTTCTGTATCTGACCGGCTATATCTACACCGCAAGAGATGCGGCACACAAGCGCTTTCAGCAGCTTGTGGAGGAGGGAAAGCCCCTTCCCGTTGACCTGAAAGGCCAGATTATTTTCTATGCGGGTCCATGTCCCACGAAGCCAGGGAGAACGATGGGCTCCATCGCTCCTACCACCAGCATGCGCATGGACGGCTTTGTGAAGATGACGTTTGAGCAGGGGATTGTAGCTATGATCGGAAAGGGCGACCGGTCTGACTATGTGGCGGAACTCTGCAGGGAGTACGGCGGCGCCTATCTTTTAAGCATCGGAGGGGCTTCCGCCATGATCTCCAACCAGGTGAAGACCTGTGAGGTGGTGGCTTACGAGGACCTGGGAACGGAGTCCGTCAAGAAACTGTATGTGGAGGATCTGCGGGTGATTGTAGGCATTGATACAAAAGGCCAGGTATTCCAGAAACGGGAGATCGAGAAGTATAAAAGAGCATAAAAGAAAGCTGCCCTGCAAATGTGAGAATTGCATTTGCAGGGCAGTTGTGCGTTTAAGCGTTTTATGCTATGATAAGACTGTTCAAAGACTTCTGTTTTCAGTAATTCTAAGCCGTAAGGCATCTGTCCATTCTTTTTGGTTCAATTATCATTCCTCAATTCCGGAACCATTCCAGGCAGAGATTTACAGAAAAGAAAAAATGCTGTATGATGATTTGAAGCAAGGCCTGAGACTTGGCAAGGCCATGGACCAAGCCATTGAGGACTGTATTCATTTGGATATACTGCGGGAATTTCTTTTAAAACACCGAGGGGAGGTGAAGCAGATGATCCTAAGAGAGTATAACAGGGAAAGACATGAGCAAACTCTGCGTGAGGAAGGAAGAAGACAGGAACGGGAGGAGAGTGTGCGGATTCTTCAGAAAGAGCGGGAAAAGCACCTTCAGGCTGTCCGCCAGATGCTGCTTCAGATTCTTCAATTGAAGGGGATGGCGATGGGACATGTGGCAGGATGGATTCAGAGAGAAGATGATCCGGATGTACTGCAGCTGTGGGCCTCCTTTGCTGCTGACAGCGATTCCGTCGAGATTCTGGAGAAGAAGATACTCGAGAGCAGGAAGGAAAACGATGGGCCGAAGGCCGGACAAGAATCATACCCATTATGAGTATGCGTTGCGTATCTTTTGATATAAGTGTCATAACGCCATCTCCTGGCCAGTACAGCTGCAGCTGAGAGATACAAAACAGGAGCCGATCCGTCAAAAGACGGAACGGCTCCTGCTGTCAAGTGCGGTGCTGCATGAAAAATTGAAAAGCTTAACCGGTCTGCCCGTAGGCCATGGCGGCCCCGGCATCCAGTATGCCGCCGGTGAGCACCTTGCCGGCCAGCTGGTCCGTCCGTCTGGCGCTGTTTAAAAGAACCTCCTTAACGCCCAGCACGCTCAACTCCGGATGGCTGGAGTAGACCATGGCGGCCACGCCGGTAACCATGGGGGCGGCCATTGAGGTGCCGCTCATATACCCGTACTGATCATCGCTTACGGTGCTTAAAATGTAGACGCCCGGAGCGGCCAGATCCACACTCTGGACGCCGTAGTTGGAACTTTCGTCCAGGTTGCCGTCAAAGAGAATGTTTCCCACTGTAATCACGTTGTCGAAGGGAAGACTGGCGGGATATACCGGATACTGATCGATATCATAGCCATTTCCGTATCGGTCCCCGTTGCCGGCGGCCACCACGAAGAGCATATTGGAATTCTGGATGGCCTGGGCTACGCTCTCGTCGTACTCCGTGGAGCCGAAGCTTAAATTGCAGATGACGGCTCCGTTGGCCTCCGCGTAGTGGATGGCTTCCACAATATCCTTCGGGGCCCCCATGCCGTTTTCCGTTCCGAGGGCCTTCAGTACCATCAGTTTGACGTACTGATTATCGGTGATTCCGGCCATGCCTCCGTTGTTTCGGCCGGCCGCAATGGTCCCCGCTCCATGGGTGCCGTGGTCGTCCTCGGAACCCAGGTAAATCTGGTTGTTGTCATAGAAGAAGTCCCAGCCGTTGACGTCGTCGATATAGCCGTTTCCGTCATTGTCGATTCCGTCTCCGGGAATCTCGTCCTCATTGACCCAGATGGCGTTGGCCAGGTCCGGGTGGGAGGTGTCGATGCCGGTGTCGATGACGGCAACCACAGTCTGCCGTTTGGCGGGCGCCTGGTCGTAAAGCTCCCATGCAGGAGTGATGTTGATATCCATTCCCGCCACAGCTTCGGTGGTGACCTTATCGAAATTGCCGGGTTCCAGTCTGGGAAGGGCGATGCCGTCTACGGCGCCGGACTCATTCCGGTGGACATAAAGGCCGCCCAGGGATTCCAGATTCAGCTGGGAACGGATCCGGCGGAAACGTCCTTCATTTTTCAGGGCCCACTGATAATCGGAGAGATTGTCTCCTGAGGAGAGGTTGGCCACGCCGGGACCGTAATCAAAAAGACGGTAGGTGCAGGAGCTTTCCGATGGCAGGGATGTATTTTCAGAAGAGGCCGATGCCTGATAGACGGTCTGGCCTGACGGGAAAAAGGTACCCATGGGGGATCCTGCAGCCAGCAGTCCGGACAGGGCCAGAGCGGTACAGCGAAATAATATATGCATATGAATAACCTCCAGTCTGTACAAATTGATCCTATTCTATGATAGCATAGCAGAAAAGGGAAAATGTGAAAAGTTTTAGAAAAATGATTAAAATTTTCCTATTTAAAACATTACGAAATCTTGACAAACGGGGGAATTCACGCCTATTATTATAGGATACCAGGGGCAAAATGCCCTCTGGCGTCTCAGAACGGATGGTCCGGACATGAGGAGACCCCGGAGATTTCTCTGCCGGGGCAATTATGAAAAATCTATGTGCAATTTGACTATCAGGCGAATTGATTTTTTTTATTTTCTATACAAATAGTATAAAAAATAAGTATGAACGAAATATGAACGCTATGTTAAAAAAATGTAACTGATTAAGCACAATGGATTGCCAATGATTAAAAAATAAGGAAGGAGACATTATGGAACAGGAGATGAAGAGAAAGACCATTGTGATTGGCCATCGGAATCCGGATACGGATTCCATCTGCTCTGCAATCTGCTATGCAAATTTAAAGGAAAAGCTGACCGGACAGGTGTATGTGCCGGCCAGAGCCGGACAGGTGAACCGGGAAACCAAGTTCGTGCTGGATTATTTCGGCATGAAAGAGCCGCAGCTGGTGACCGATGTGAGAACACAGGTGAAGGATATTGAAATCCGCAAAACGAAAGGCGTGGCGGACAACATTTCCCTGAAGAAAGCCTGGAACATCATGCAGGAGAACAATGTGGTCACGATTCCGTCGGTTCGGGAGGATGGTTCTCTGGAGGGCCTGATTACCGTAGGCGATATTACCAAGACCTACATGAATATATATGACAGCAGCATTTTGTCCAAGGCCAATACCCAGTATTCCAATATTCTGGAGACCCTGGAGGCGGATATGATGGTGGGGGACCCGGAGGCTTATTTTAATCAGGGAAAGGTGCTGATCGCAGCGGCCAATCCGGATTTGATGGAATACTATATCGAACCTCACGATCTGGTTATTCTGGGAAACCGCTATGAGTCTCAGCTCTGCGCCATTGAGATGGGGGCTGACTGCATCGTGGTGTGCGAGGGAGCAGGCGTTTCCATGACGATCAAGAAGATTGCCCAGGACCGTGGGTGTACGGTGATTGCCACCGCCTATGACACTTATACGGCAGCCCGTCTGATCAATCAGAGCATGCCCATCAGTTACTTTATGACCAGAGAGCATCTGATCACCTTTGACAGCGAGGACTTTGTGGACGAAATCCGGGATGTGATGGCCAACAAGCGTCACCGGGATTTCCCTATTCTGGATAAGAACGGGAAGTATCTGGGCATGATTTCCCGCCGGAATCTGCTGGGAGCCAGAGGCAAGCAGGTGATCCTGGTGGATCACAATGAGAAAACCCAGGCCGTGGCCGGTGTGGAGGAAGCGGAAATTATGGAGATCATTGACCACCACCGTCTGGGAACGGTTCAGACCATGGCGCCGGTATTTTTCCGGAACCAGCCGTTGGGATGCACGGCCACGATCGTGTATCAGATGTATCAGGAAAACGGCATCGAGGTGGAAAAGGAAATCGCAGGTCTTCTCTGCAGCGCCATTGTATCTGACACCCTGCTGTTCCGTTCTCCCACCTGTACGGCCATAGATGAGCGGGCAGCCCGAGAACTGGCTCAGATTGCAGGGCTGGACATTGAAAAATATGCCATTCAGATGTTCTCCGCAGGAAGCAACCTGAAGGATAAATCGGACAAGGAGATTTTCTATCAGGATTTCAAGCGCTTTACCAGCGGAAAGCTGAGCATCGGCGTGGGACAGATCACTTCTCTGGACGAGGAGGAGCTGGAAGCCCTAAAGCCCAGGCTCATGGCCTATATGGAGGTTGCGGGCGCGGAGCACGACCTGAATATGACCTTCTTTATGCTGACCAACATTTTAACCCAGTCTACCGAGCTTTTGTGCCACGGACAGGGAGCCGTGCAGCTGGCAGCCAAGGCGTTCCACAAAGAAATTGAGGAGGACGGCAAGCCCATTGTGGAGCTGCCGGGAGTCGTTTCCCGTAAAAAGCAGCTGATTCCGGAGCTGATGCTGGCAGAGCAGTCATGAGGGAGATGAAACGACAGCTCTGGAGGCCCGGCAATATGCTCTACCCTGTACCGGCAGTCATGGTCAGCGTTGCCGGTGAGGAGGGAAAGAGCAATATCATTACCATTGCATGGGCGGGAACGATCTGCTCCGACCCGCCCATGGTATCCATTTCCGTGCGGCCGGAGCGCTATTCTTACGAGCTGCTGAAAAAGAGCGGGGAATTTGTGGTCAATCTGACCACCCGCTCCCTGGCCTGGGCAACCGATTACTGCGGAGTCCGTTCTGGCCGGGATGTGGATAAATGGAAGGAAACGGGACTGACGCCGCTGCCGGCCTCAGAGGTTTCAGCTCCCCTTATCGGGGAGAGTCCGGTAAATATTGAGTGCCGGACGACTCAGATTCTGGAGCTGGGCAGTCACCATATGTTTCTGGCAGAGGTTGCGGCGGTGGATGTGGACCCGGCATACCTGGATGAGAAGGGAACTTTTCATCTGGAGGAGGCGGACTTGATCGCCTATGCCCATGGAAGATACCGGTCTCTGGGAGAGGAGCTGGGGCGTTTTGGGTATTCGGTGAGAAAGGACAGATGCACGGGCAAGAAGGGCAGGAACCTGTCTAAAAGCGTTCAGAAGGACAGCAGGAGGAACAAAGGATGAAATCAAACATAACGCTGATCGGCATGCCCTCGGCGGGAAAGAGCACCATCGGTGTGCTCCTGGCAAAGCGGCTTGGGTATTCATTTGTGGATGCGGATATCCTGATCCAGGAAAAGGAAGGGCGCCTTTTAAAGGAGATTATTGCCCAGGAGGGGATGGACGGATTTCTGCAGGTGGAAAACCGGGTGAACGCCTCCATTCAGGTATCCCGCTCCGTGATCGCTCCTGGAGGAAGTGTCATTTATGGAAAAGAGGCCATGGAGCATTTGAAGGAGATCAGCACGGTAGTTTACTTAAAGATGAGCTACGAGGAGCTGGAACGCCGGATTGGGGATGTAGTGGACCGTGGAGTGGCCCTAAAAGAGGGAATGACCCTCCGGGACCTTTATGACGAGAGAACGGTCTACTATGAGCGCTATGCGGATATTACCATTGACGAGGAAGGGATGACGCCGGGGCAGACGGTGGATCTGCTGCGGTCTATGCTGGAAAAGAGGCAGGCTTAAAAACAGGGAAAATGCGGGGGCTGCAGGATGAAACAGCAGAATGAGGACAAGGAAGTAATGGAGCTGGCCATTGGGGCCGGTCATCTTTTGCTGGAAAACGGAGCGGAAATTTTCCGGGTGGAGGAGACGATGGACCGGATCTGCCGCCACTTCGGGGTGGAGTCCGGAAATGCGTTTGTGCTCAGCAATGGGATCTTTGCCACGGCAGGGAATGAACGGGAGGGATTTTTCGCCAAGGTCCAGCACATTCCCGTCAGCGGGGCCCATCTGGATAAGGTGGCGGCGGTGAACCAGCTTTCCAGGGAGATTTCACAGGGTAGATATACGGTGCAGGAGGCCATGGAGGCGCTGAATGCCATCAAGGCTATGCCGGGAAAGCGAAAGATTACCCAGATCCTGGCATCCGGGGTGGGCAGCGGGGCCTTCTGCTACCTTTTTGGCGGTACCCTGGTAGATGGCTGCTGTGCATTGGCAGCAGGGACGCTTCTCTATTTGTTTGTTCTGTATGTCAGCGGCCCCAGGCTCTCCAAAATTGTGGGAAATATTTTGGGCGGGGCGCTGGTTACGCTGGTGTGCTGTCTTCTTTATCTGGTGAGAAAGGGAGGACAGCTGGATTACATGATCATCGGCTCCATTATGCCCCTGATCCCCGGCGTACCCTTTACCAATGCCATCCGGGACATTGCGGACGGAGATTATATTTCCGGCTCCGTCCGGATGCTGGATGCGCTGCTGGTATTTTTCTGTATCGCTATTGGAGTGGGAATGGCATATTCCATGATGATGGGAGCGCTGGGAGGTGATGTGCTGTGATCGGTGAGATCCTGGCTGCCATGATCGGCACCGTTTCCTTTTCCCTTCTTTTCGGGGTCCCCAGGAAGGAATATCCCTGGTGCGGCCTCATTGGAGGCGCAGGGTGGGCGGTTTATCTGATGGCTTCACGGAGGCTGCCGGACTGGGCGGCGGTTCTGACGGCAGCCATGGTAGTGGTGTTTCTGTCCAGAATGGCGGCGGTGGCCAAGGAATGTCCGGTGACCATTTTCCTGATCTCCGGCATTTTCCCTCTGGTTCCGGGGGCCGGGGTTTACTGGACAGTTTATTATATCGTAACTGACGAGCTGAATCTGGCGGTACAGAACGGCTACATGGCAGTAAAAACGGCGGTAGCCATCGTGCTGGGAATCGTATTTGTTTTTGAACTTCCCCAGGGGATGTTCCGGGTCCTGATGGGAAAGGGGAGAAAGAGAGCAGAAGGAGCATTGTGACGGAAAGGATAAAAGGGCGAGGAAGATGTTGTTTTCAAGAAAGGATTTGACGAAACTTTTAATTCCGCTGATCATCGAACAGACGCTGGCGGTGGCAGTGGGAATGGCGGATGTGGTAATGGTAGCAGCCGTAGGAGAGGCGGCTGTATCCGGCGTTTCCCTGGTGGACTCTATTAGCCTGCTGATCAACCAGCTTCTGGCGGCTCTGGCTACGGGAGGAGCGGTGGTGATATCCCAGTATCTGGGAAATAAAAAGGTGGGAAAGGCCTGCCACGCGGCAGGACAGCTGGTGTTTATCACCACATTGGTTTCTTTTGTCATCGCAGCGGTGGCCCTGATCTTTAACCGGCACCTTTTGGGGACGATCTTCGGACAGGTGGAAACAGATGTGATGAACAATGCGGTGACCTATTTTGCCATTACCGCCTGTTCCTATCCCTTCCTGGCCCTTTACAATTCCTGCGCTGCTGTTTACCGGTCAGTGGGAAATTCCAAGGTGTCCATGTACGTTTCCCTGATCATGAATGCCATCAATGTAGTGGGAAACTACACCTGTGTCTACATCCTCCACTGGGGCGTGGAGGGAGTGGCTTATCCGACCCTGGTTTCCCGTATGGCTGCGGCTGCGATCATGCTGGCTCTCATTAAGAGAAAGGATAACCTGGTGCGGGTGCGCAGAGCAAAAGATCTGTACCCCAGCTTCCGCCTGATCGGAAACATTCTGTCTGTGGGAATTCCCAGCGGCCTGGAAAACAGCATCTTTCAGGTGGGCAAGCTGACGCTCCAGAGCCTGGTATCCTCCCTGGGAACTACTGCACTGGCCAGCTACGCGGTGGCCTCCAACCTGGTTACCCTGGAGTATCTGGGTACTACGGCCATCGGTCTGGGGATGATCACAGTGGTAGGACGCTGCGTGGGGGCCAAAGAGTATGGTCAGGCCAAGTTCTATACCAGAAGGCTGGTCCTGCTTACTTATGGATTTCTGGCGGTGATCTGCACCGTGATGGTCCTTGGGGCAAAAGAGATCGTGGGGGTTTACCAGCTTTCGCCTGAGGCGTCGGCAGAGGCAATACGGATGATCACGGTTCACAGTGCGGTGATGATCCTTCATCCCATCGCCTTTTGCCTTCCCAATGCCCTGCGGGCCAGCTACGACCCCAAGTTTACCATGGCGGTATCTATCTTCTCCATGTGGGCCTTCCGGGTCCTTTTGGCTTACTGGTTTGTAAGGGAAATGAATCTGGGCATCATGGGCGTCTGGTATGGAATGTATGTGGACTGGGCCTTCCGGGCGCTGGTGTTTGCTCTTCGTTTTCACGGCTATCAGAAACGAATGGAGCGGAGGTGGGCATAAGATATGGAGATACGCCAGTTCTCTTATGTCAGCATGGTTGCCGAGTGCGGCAGCTTTACCAAAGCAGCGGCCAGGCTGTTTATCACCCAGCCTGCCCTCAGCAATTATATCAATAAACTGGAGGAGGATCTGGGAGTTCGTCTCTTTGACCGCTCCGTGACTCCGGTGAAGCTGACCTACGCCGGGGAGCAGTATCTGGAGTACGCGAAAAACGGGCAGATCCTGGTGGAAGGCCTGCAGCGGAAGATGCGGGATATTTCCCAGAATCAGACCGGCCGCCTCAGGCTGGGGTTCCCCAGTGAGCGGATCATCTATATGCTGCCCCTGCTGCTGCCGGTCTTTCAGAAGGAGTATCCGGGGGTGCGGATTGAAACGGTAAACGGTTCCGGAGAGCACCTGATGGAGGCATTGATGACCGGAGGTGTGGATTTCGTTTTTATGCCGGTGTGGAATGCCAGAAAGGGGATCGGCCAGTACAAGGTTTCCGATGAGGAGCTGGTCTTGGTTGCGGCCAAAGGCTATTTAAAGGATGAGGACCTGCTGGACCGGGAGAGGCGGATCTTTAACTGGAAACGGATCTCCAGGCTGCCTCTGATCACCCTGGAAAAGGGGCATGTGCTGCGCAACTGCGTGGATACCCTTCTGAAAGGAACAGGGACTACGGCCAACATCCGGATGGAGTCCCACAGCAACATGCTTTCCTGCCGCCTGGCTGCCCAGGGAGTGGGGGTGGCGGTGGTGCCGGAGATCACGGTGGGCATGCTGAGGGATACGGAAAATATGGAGTATTATCATCTGGCGGAGTATCCCGTTACCTGGGAAGTAGATGCCTTATACCGGGAAGATATCTACCTGGGACGTCTGGAGCGGGACCTGCTGCGGATCGTCCGGGAAACCCTGCAGTCTCATAAGAAAAAGTTATTGGGTTCATTTTAATTTAAAATTTTACGAATGGAGTTCCTCCTCTTATAATGGTCTTAGAAAGAACATGCAAGAGGAGGTTTTTTTTATGCTTGAAAGGCTTTCGGGCTTTTCCACCTCGGAGCTGTGCGACGGCTCTTCGTTTCCGCGGGCCATGGATTATCACATTAAGCCCTGGGTAGGCCACGGGAGGATTGTGGGAAGAGCGGTGACAGTGGATGTGCCGGCAGGGGAAGGAGACATTGTTGCCGACGCCATCCTGCTGCTGAAAGAAGGGGATGTGCTGGTGATCTCAGGAAAGGGCTGCTGTGATTATTCCTACTGGGGAGATTTCAGAAGCTTCTGCGCCAGGACTGCCGGGGCTGCCGGAGTGGTCATTGACGGAGCCTTTCGGGATTTGGAGGAGTGCAGAACGATCGGACTTCCCGTATTTGCCAGGGCGGTGACCTGCATCACGGCGGCAAAGAAAGGAACCGGCTCCATCAACGTTCCGGTCAGCTGCGGAGGCGTCTGCGTCCGTCCGGGAGATTTCATAGTAGGAGACGCGGTCGGTGTCTGCGTCATTGACCCGGAAGAGGCAGAGGCCATCATGGAAAAGGCGGAGAAAAAACGGGCCGCCCAGGAACAGGTGGTCCGGGAAATCAGGGAGACCGGTATTCTCCGCACCAGGATAAAAAAATAGCAACCAGTTCCTATAAAAGAAAAGAGGTAGAAAATTATGGCAATGAACATCACAAAAAAGATTTTATCAACCCATCTGGCAAAACCCTCTGACATGGTTCCGGGGCAGGATATTTTCCTGAAGGTGGACCAGACCCTGACCCATGACATCAATGCGGTTATGACCTATCTGGCCTTTGAGCAGGTGGGGCTGGACCGGGTGCGGACCGAGTGCAGCGTCAGCTATCTGGACCACAATCTTCTGTATCTGGACAATAAGACGCCGGATGATCACATTTACCTGCAGTCCGTTGCAAAGCGCTACGGCGTCTATGTATCCAGACCTGGCAACGGAATCTGCCATGCGGTCCATGTAGCCAGATTCGGTGCTCCCGGAAAGCTTTCCATGGGCGGAGACAGCCATACGCCCCACGGCGGCTCCATCGGCATGCTGTGCATCGGCGTAGGCGGAATGGACGTTGCCACTGCTATGACGGGTGTCCCCATGCGCCTGACCATGCCTAAGGTTGTGAAGGTGAATCTGGTTGGACATTTAAAGCCGGGCTGCAATGCCAAGGAAGTCATTCTGGAGATGCTGCGCCGGGTGGGCATCAAGGGCGGACTGGGAAAGGTCTTCGAGTATGTGGGACCAGGCGCTCAGACCCTGACGGTTTCCGAGCGGGCCACCATCACCAACATGGGCGCAGAGATGGGTGCCACCACCTCCATTTTCCCGGCAGATGAGCGGGTACGCGAGTTTATGCGCTCCCAGGGAAGGGAGAATGAGTTTGTGGAGATCCTTCCCGACGAGGGCTGTGATTACGATGAAGAGATGGAAGTGGATTTAAGCAGTCTGGAACCGCTGTGCGCATGTCCTCATCAGCCCGACAATGTGATCCCTTTAAAGGATGTGGAGAAGAAAAAAGTTCAGCAGGTATTTATCGGAAGCTGCACCAACGCCAGCTATTCCGATATTGCCAAGGCAGCTCTGGTGCTTCAGGGACATCATGTAAACGAGGATGTAAGCTGCACCTGCGCGATTTCTTCCAAGCAGATTTACACCCAGCTTATGCGGGACGGATATATTGAGATGCTGATGAGCGCCGGTGTCCGTATGCTGGAGCTGGCCTGCGGACCCTGCTGTGCCATCGGACAGTCTCCTGCTACCAAGGGAGTAGCGGTGAGAACCACCAACCGGAACTTCAAGGGCCGCGCCGGCAATCCCACTGCGGAGATCTACCTGGTAAGCCCGGAGAGCGCAGCTGCTACGGCTATTATGGGAACCTTTGCCAGCGCCGAGGATATTCTGGGGGCCGATGTGGCGAAGCTTGCCGAGATTCATGAGCCTCAGGAATTCCCCATTGATGACTCCATGATCATTAAGCCCCTTCCGGAGGAGGAGGCCAAGAAGGTGGAGATCGTACGCGGTCCCAACATTCAGCCCCTGCCCATCCCCGATGCGCCGGAGAACTACCTGAAGGCCCAGATCAGCCTGAAGGCCGGGGACAATGTATCTACCGATGATATTACCCCTGCCAGCGCCGAATTCTCCAGCATGCGTTCCAACATTCCGCTGATGAGCCAGTACTGCTACCACCGCTATGACCCCACCTTTGCTGCAAGGGCCAAGGAGATGGGAAAGAGCTTTATCATCGGCGGAGAGAACTACGGCCAGGGCTCTTCCAGAGAGCATGCGGCCATCAATCCCATGTATCTGGGCGTAAAGGCGGTCATCGCCAAGAGCATTGCCCGCATTCACAGGGGCAACCTGATCAACCACGGCGTGATCCCCATGCTCTTTGCGGACCCGGCGGATTACGACAAGCTGGAGCAGGAGGATGAGCTGGAGATCAACGGCCTTCTGGACCAGATGCCCGGCCGTGTGATCGAGATCAAAGATGTGACAAAGGGCTTTACCTTTAAAGCAAAGCTGGATCTTTCCGACAGCGAGCTGGAGGTGATCACTGCAGGCGGACAGCTGCGCCATCTGCAGAAGCAGTTGAAAGAGATGGAACAGTAGAACAGAGAAAAGGAGAAAGAGAATATGGATGCCATTCAGATTGCCCAGGAAAAATTTGCGGAGCTGATCCGTTCGGAGTTTGAGCGGATCGAGCGGATGAAAGCGGACAGCGAGGTAACGGATTTTTCAAAGCTGGATGAAATTGTAGTGGGAGTGCTTCCGGGAGACGGGATCGGCCCCATCATTATGGAACAGGCCCTGCGGGTTTTGAGAGACCTGATGGCTCCTGAGATTGAGAGCGGACGGCTGAAGATCAAGGAGATTGAGGGTATGACCATCGAGAACCGGGCGGCAAAGATGCAGAGCCTTCCCGATGAGGTTTTTGAGGAAGTAAAAAAATGCAATGTTATCTTGAAGGGACCCATGGTAACACCCAGAGCTTCCGACCCCTGGCCCAACCTGGTTTCCGCCAACAGCCTGCTGCGCCGGGGACTGGAGCTGTTTGCAGCGGTTCGCCCCATCAAGATCCCGGAGAAGGGCATCGACTGGACCTTCTTCCGAGAGAACATTGAGGGCGAGTATATCTGGGGCAACAAGGGAATCCAGGTGAATGAGGATCTGGCGGTGGATTTTAAGGTCCAGACGAAACAGGGCAGCCAGAGAATTGCCAGAGCAGCCTTCGAGTTTGCCAGAAAGAACGGCAAAAAGAATGTGACCATCGTGACCAAGGCCAACATCGTGAAGCTGGCAGACGGAAACTTTATCAAGGAGGTCCGCAAGGTAGGGGAAGAGTATCCGGAAATCGAAATCCAGGAGCGTCTGGTGGACGCTATGGCAGCCAAGATGATGGACCCGGAGTTCAACAAGGGCATTGAGGTGATCGTCCTGCCCAACCTCTATGGAGATATCGTTACCGATGTGGCGGCAGAGCATCAGGGCGGCCTTGGAACTGCCTCCTCCTCCAACCTGGGCAACAAGTACGCCATGTTTGAGGCTATTCACGGCACTGCTCCCTACCTGATCGAGCATGGACGCGGGGAGTACGCAGATCCCTGCTCTTTAATCCGGGCGGTTGGCATGATGATGGCCCACATCGGCTATGCAGACCGTAAGGCCATTCTGGATGAGGCTCTGGATATCTGCACCATTACGGAGCGGAAGGTAGTGGTAACGACCATGCCGGAGGATGCCAGCACAAAGGAGTTTACCGACTATCTGCTGGAAACCATTGATAAGCTGAAAGCGAAAAACTAAAAAAACGGGACGCCGCAAAAGGTGACAAAGAGGCGGGCCAGGGGAGGAAACTGTCCGGGCCCGCCCTTTTTAGAAAGAAGATAACAGGAGGAAGCCATGATTAAATGGTACGATCACGGAGTATTTCTTTTGCATGACGGAAGCTTTGCTTCAGAATGTTTCGGGACTTCTAAAGAGAAGGCCAGGGAGAAAACCATGGCCTGGAAGATTTTAAAGGCTCACAACCACAGCGGGGATATGGAGCAGCTTGGGCTGAAGTTTGACGCCCTGGTTTCCCCGGACAACAACTATGTCAGCATCCTTCAGACCGCCAGAGCCAGCGGCCTGGAGCGTTTCCCGGTGCCTTATGTCCTCTCCAACTGCCACAATACCCTGTGCGCCATCGGAGGGACCATCAATGAGGACGACCATGTGTTCGGACTGGACAATGTGAAAAAATACGGCGGAATCTTTGTCCCGCCCTACCGGGCAGTCCTTCACCAGTATATGAGGGAAATGATGGCCGGCTGCGGGAAGATGATCCTGGGTTCCGACAGCCATACCCGGTACGGAGCCCTGGGAACTATGGGGATCGGAGAAGGCGGAGGCGAGGTGGTAAAGCAGCTGCTGGGAAAGACCTATGACCTGACCCGGCCGCCGATCATCGCCGTAAGTCTGACCGGACGGCCAAGACCGGGGGTAGGTTCCATGGATGTGGCCCTGGCTCTGGCGGCGGCTGTTTTCCGGAACGGCTTTGTAAAAAACAAGATCCTGGAATTTGTGGGGGAGGGAATCAGCGGCCTTTCCATGGAGTACCGCATGGGAGTGGATGTGATGACCACCGAGTGCGCGGCTCTCTCCAGCATCTGGTGCACCGATGAGAAGACCAGGGAATATTTGAAGGAACATGGACGGGAGGAGGAGTACGCTCCTCTAAGGCCTGAGGAGGGCGCTTACTATGATGGCCTCATTGAAATCGACCTTTCCCAGGTGGAATGTATGATTGCCCTGCCCTTCCATCCCAGCCACGCCATGCCCATCCGCCAGTTTAAGGAGAACATGGAAGCGGTTTTAAGCCAGGTGGAGGAAGAAGGCCGCAAGATTAAAGGAAATCAGGGAGAGCCATTTTCCATTATGGACCATGTGCGGGACGGGCAGCTTATGGTGGACCAGGCGTTGATCAGCGGCTGCTGCGGAGGACTTTTTGAGAATCTGGCGGCTGTTTCCGATATTCTGGGTGATGATACCATTCCGGGAAGCGGGCCTTCCCTGGGCGTCAACCCCGCCAGCCTGCCGGTGATGGCTGACCTGATGAGCCAGGGGATTGCCGGACGGCTGGTGAAAAACGGGGTTACCATCCGTCCCTGCATCTGCGGCCCCTGTTTTGGGGTGACGGATGTGCCGGCAAACAATGGACTTTCCATCCGTCATGTGACCCGGAACTATCCCAACCGGGAGGGTTCCAAGCCGGGCCAGGGGCAGATGGCCGCTGTCTGCCTGATGGACTCCCGCTCGATTGCCGCCACCATGAAAAACGGCGGAAGGCTTACGGCCGCTACCGAACTGGAGGTGGAGTATCACAACTGGCATCACCAATTTGACGGCTCCATCTATCAGGGCCAGGTTTACGACTGCTATGGAAAAGGAGATCCCCAGGAGAAACTGTCCATGGGTCCCAATATTGCCGACTGGCCGCAAATGTACGGACCGGGGAAACATCTGCTCTTAAAGACGGCGGGCTCCTATGAGGGTTCGGTCACGACCGATGAGCTGATTCCCTCCGGCGAGGCCTCCTCCTACCGTTCCAATCCGGAGAAGATATCCGGTTATACCATGATCAGCCGGGATCCGGAGTATGTGGGGAGGGCCAAAGCCATCCGCAGCCTGGAGCAGGAACAGCGTGAAATGGGCGGATATACTTCAGATGAGCAGATGAATCATCTGCTGGACTGCTTAAAGGACCGGCTGGGCTGCCAGGTGCAGGAGATTACCCTGGGAAGTCTTATGGTCAGCGACCAGATCGGAGACGGCTCTTCCAGAGAGCAGGCGGCCAGCTGCCAGCGGGTGCTGGGAGGATTTGCTAATCTGGCGAATACCTATGCCACCAAGCGCTACCGCTCCAATCTGATCAACTGGGGCATGCTGCCTCTGCGCACGGAGGAGCCCCTGAATGTTCCGGTGGGAACCTGTCTGCTGGTGCCGGATGTGAGAAGGGCGCTGGAGCAGGGAGAGGAGCAGATCGAGGTGCAGGTTTTAAATTCCCAGGACGGAAGGGCAGAGCGCGTGATCTCCTGCCACCTGGACCATCTGACTGAGGATGAGCGCCGGATCCTTCTGGCAGGATGTCTGATCAATTATTACAGGGGATAGAGACAGGAAGTGAGCGAAGTGAACCTGAGAGAGTACCAGTATGTGTTAAAGGTAGCCCAGCTGCAAAACATGACCAAGGCAGCCGAGGCCCTCTTCATCACACAGCCTTCCTTGAGCCATTATATTGCCAGGGTGGAGGAGGAGTTGGGCGTACAGCTGTTTAACCGCCTGACAACGCCTCTCTCCCTGACTCCCGCAGGGGAGAAGTATGTGGAGACGGCCCGGATGATCCTGGAGCTGGATTCCAATCTGAAGAAAGAGCTGACGGAGATCGCCAAAGGGAAAAAGGGGGTGATTACCCTGGGAATGTCTCATTCCAGGGCCTCCTTCTTCCTGCCCTATTTTCTGCCGGCCTTTCGCAAAAAGTATCCGGGAATTGAGGTGAAGACGGTGGAGAACCGGTCTGACCTGCTGGAGGAGGCGGTGGCAAAAGGGCGCTGCGATCTGGGAATTCTGCCATTTCCTACAACCGGGAAGCAGAAAATGGATCAGGAGGTGATTTTCAGGGAAGAGCTTCTTCTGGTATCCGGGCAGCCTCTAAAAGAGGCGAAAGAGGGAAAAGGAGGGAGTCAGTATGTGGATCTGGGAGATTTAGGAGACTGCACCTTCTCCCTTCTGCGCAAGGGCCATGGAATCCGCACGGCTGTGGATGTGCTCTTTGGAAAATACGGCCTGCATCCCCGGAAAATTTTTGAAACCACCAGCAATGAAACGGCCTACCGGCTGGCCAGCGTGGGGATGGGCCTTGCCATTGTGCCGGAAACCACCATCGTTCTGTCCGGAGCAGTGGAGAAGCCGTATCTTTACTCCATCTCTCCGGAGGGGATGCACTGGGAAATCGGCGCCGTTTTTTTGAAGAGGGAGCTTCTGACCAACGCACAGAAGGATCTGATCCAGCTGCTCCAGGAGATATTTGCTCATTGGGAGCGGCCTTTTTAGCAATTTGCCATGCTATTTTTGACATGGGGCTGATATGGAAATAAGCATTTCACAAAATAAAACCAATTCTGCTATTATTTTTGTATGTTTCATATAACGATTCAGGACGGCAGGAAGGAAAATGAGCCGTTTTGTTGTCATCAGGAAAGGAGAAGCAAAAATGAAATACAGGATTGGCTTACTTTATGGGGATGGTATCGGACCGGAGATCACCAAAGCAACTGAGGTGATCATGAAGGCGGCGGTGGCCAAAACGGGGGCGGAGGTAGAATTTCCCGTATTTCCTATGGGCTGGGAGGCCATACGGGAGTATGGAGACCCGGTACCGGAGGTGACCAAGGAGGGACTGAAAACCGTCCACGGCTGGGTGTTCGCTCCTCATGATTCGGCAGCTTATCCCAAGGAACAGTTTGCAAAAACCAATCCCAGCGGAACCATGCGCCATTACTTTGACCTCTTTGCTAATATCCGTCCGGCCCGCACCTATCCGGGCGTGAAAAGCCGCGTAGGGGAAGCGGATGTGATCGTGCTGAGGGAGAATTCCGAAGGCTCCCTGCCGGACCGGAATATGTACAAAGGGCTGGGCGAGTTTATGCCCACTCCGGATATGGCAATTTCCCTGAATGTCTGCACCAGAAAGGCTACGGAGCGTCTGGCCCACGAGGCCTTTAAGCTGGCTATGAAGCGCAGAAAGAAGCTGACCATTGTCCACAAGGCCAACGTGATCAAGATGCCGGGCGATCTGTTCCGTTCTACCATCAAGGAAATCGGAGCCAGGGAGTATCCTGAGGTACAGATTGACGATTATCACATCGACGCCATGTCGGCCCATATGGTGCGCCGCCTGAAGGATTTTGATGTGATCATCACCACCAATTTGTTTGGAGACATTCTTTCCGACCTGGCAGGAGAGCTGACCGGAAGTCTGGGGCTGGGGCCGGCGATCAACACCAATGACCATCAGTGCATGGCTCAGGCGGCTCACGGTTCGGCGCCGGACATTGCCGGCAAGAATATTGCCAACCCGGTGGGGATCATGCTGTCGGCAGTGATGATGTATGACTGGCTTGCAGACCGGTATCAGGATGAGAAGCTGGGACGCATCGCCCGCCTGATGGAGGACGGCATCATCAAGACCATGGAAGAGGGCTTTGTAACCCCTGACCTGGGAGGAACGGCTTCCACCTCCGGTTTTGCCGAGGAGATCCGCAAAAAGATTGAGATGGCCTAGAGCAAAGGAGAAAACTTATGATGGATGAGATGAAACAGCAGATCGTGGACACCGGAAAGTGGATCATGGAGAAGGGGCTGACCTGGGGAACCTCGGGAAATATCAGTGCCCGGAAAGAAGATCGCATTTTCGTGACAGCCAGCGGTACGGTGATGGGAGATTTAAAAGAGGAGGATATCATCGTATGCGACCTGGAAGGAAAGATCCTGGAAGGGGAAAAGAAACCTTCCAAGGAAACCGGAATGCACCTGGGAATCTACCGCAGGCGGCCGGATATCCAGGCAGTGGTCCACACCTCACCATTCTACGCTACCTTCTGCGCCTGTATGGACCTGGAGATGAAGACAAACCTGTTTATCGAGTCCATGTATTATGACGAGGGGCTGGGGCGGATCCCCTACTTTCATGCGGGGAGCAAAGCTCTGGCTCAGGCAGTGGAGGAGGCCTGCGAAGGCACGCAGGTGATCTTGATGGAGCACCACGGGATTTTGGTATACGACCGGTCTCTGGCAGAATGCAGGTCTGCTCTGGAGGTAACGGAAAATGTGTGCAGGATGAACGTGTTTGCGGCTATGGGCCATCTGCCTTTAAAGGAAGTGGAGCCGGAGACGGTGCGGGATTTCCTGGAAGGCGGATATTATAAGAAAAGGAGAGGTTAGGATGGCAGGATTCTTTCTCGGAGTAGTGGCCGACGATTTTACCGGCGCTTCCGATGCAGCCTCCTTTCTGGCGAAAGCAGGGGCAGCCACCGTTCTCTATAACGGGATCCCTGCAAAGGCTGAAACCGATGATGTCCAGGCGGTGGTGATCGCCCTGAAAACCCGGACTGCTCCGGCAAGCCAGGCAGTGGAGGAAAGCCTGAAGGCATTCTCCTGGCTGAAGGAGATGGGAGCGGAAAAACTGTATTTTAAATACTGCTCTACCTTTGATTCCACTTCAGAGGGAAATATCGGGCCTGTGATTGACGGAGTTCTGGAACGGTTTCATATCCCCTACACGGTCATCTGCCCTTCTCTTCCGGTCAACGGGAGAACGGTGAAAGACGGGCTGCTCTACGTCAACGGGGTTTTGCTGGAAAACAGCCCTATGCGGGATCATCCCCTGACCCCCATGAGAGATTCCAGCCTGCCCAGGCTTTTGAGAACGCAGGGAAAATACAAAAGCGTGGTTGTTCCGCTTGAGCGGCTGTCTGAGCCTACCGGAGTTCTGGCAGGAGACGCCGGGGAGCATTTTTACCTGATTCCGGACTACTATGAGGAGAATCACGGTGACCTGATTGCGGACCGTTTCGGACATCTGCCCTTCCTGACAGGCGGCTCCGGTCTGGTGGGAGCCCTGGGCAGACAGTTCGTGGGAAGACAGAAGAGGGAAGCGGGCGGTCAGCCGGGAAAACAATGGGATGGGACAAAGGGGCCGTGTCTTATGATGGCGGGAAGCTGCTCCGCTATGACACTGCGGCAGATCCAGTTCTATCAGCAGGCGGGCGGCCCGTCCCGGCAGGTCACGCCGGAGGAGATCCTGGAAGGAAATCTGAATGAGGAACAGCTTCTGGAGTGGGCGAAGGGGAAGAGCCAGCCAGTGCTCTTTTACAGCTCTGCCGCCCCCGGTGAGCGGAGAGAAGTCCGCGCAGCCAGCAGCGGCTCTGCAGGAGAGGTGGCCGGAGAGATCGAGGCCTTCTTTGCCCGGCTGGCAAGGAAGGGGGCAGAACGGGGATTTACCAGAATGATTGTAGCCGGAGGGGAGACCTCGGGGGCGGTGACAAAGGGTCTGGGATATGACAGTTTCTATATCGGGACGGAAATTGCTCCGGGGGTTCCCATGATGATTCCCTGCGGGAATACACAGATGCGTCTGGTCTTAAAATCCGGAAATTTTGGACAGGAAGACTTTTTTTGCCGGGCAGTCGAGGTGACAGCCGGGAGAGAGGAGGATAATAATGGGGAATGAAACAACTTGGAAAAGGCTTTTAAACTATGAGATGAGCGGAGTTCCGCTGTATCTGTATGTACCCATGGCGGTGATCGTGGTGCTGGCCATGGCGACCGGCTCCCTGGGGACGGACATGCTGTCTACAATGGGGATGCTGTTTGTAATTGGAATTTTCTTTATGTGGCTGGGGAAGAAGCTGCCAATCTGGAACAAGTGGATCGGCGGCGGAAGCATGATGGCCATTATGTTCCCTTCTTTCATGGTCTACATGGGCTGGCTGCCGGAAACGTATGTGGAATCCGCTACGGTCTTCTATGACGGCGTCAGCTTCCTGGATGTGTATTTAGGCCTGCTGATGGTAGGAGGACTGCTCTCAGTTGACCGTGATACCCTTTTAAAGACCTTGAAACGCTGCGGCCCTGTATTTGTGGGAACTATTTTGATCGGCGGTCTCTTCGGACTGGGAGCGGGCATGCTGGTGGGCATGACCCCTGGGGACATTCTCTCCTACTATGTACTTCCCAATCTGGGCGGCGGAAACGGAGCAGGAGCAGTTCCTATGAGCGAGATCTTTGAGCGTAGTGCTCAACCGTCTGGGCGAGATTCGGCCTTCCTTGACCGGTGACAAGACTCAGCTGCTCCGAAGCAGCGTTTCCGGCAAGTCGGAAATAAAAGCAGCCAAGAAGGAGAAGATCGAGGTGACAAAAACGGACATTGCTTCCGGTTTTCTGATCGCAGGTTCCTTCTACGCTCTGTCCTGTCTCTTCGGAAATTATATTCTGCCGGATATCGGGGGAGTGATCATTCATCCTTATGCTTATTTGATCGCTTTTTTGACACTGGCAAATGTATTTAAGCTGATTCCCCGGCGTTTCTGTGAGGGAACCAAGATCTTGTCCAAATTCATTACCGACAGTATGGGACCCATGTGCTTTGCCGGAATCGGCATCGCCATTACGGATTTTGGGGAGTTTATGGCAGCCATCACGCTGCAGAATCTGTTTGTAACCTTTATGATCATTTTGGGAATCGCCATCGGCGCTGCTGTTCTTGGATGGGTGGTAGGCTTTTATCCCGTCGATTCCGCTATCATCGTTGGCCTGTGCTGCGCCAACAGAGGCGGAAGTGCGGATGTGGTCCTGCTGGGTGCCACAGACCGTATGGAGTTAATGCCCTATGCACAGGTGCTGTCCCGTCTGGGAGGAGCAGTGGTGCTGGCACTGTCCAGTGCGGTGTTTGCGGCGATGTTTTAGAAGGTGGAGCGGATGAAACGAATTGCATTAGTAGGCGTAACAATGAATGCCATCCCTCCTATGATGAGGGCACTGGAGGGAAAAGAGGTAAAAGTGCTCCATTACCTGGACAGCTATATTTTGGAGAAGAACCGCCGGGTCGGACATATGACCGATGACTGTATGCGCCGTATGGTGAATATGGTGGCCCATGCCTGCGAGGACGGGGCAGACGGAGTGATTATTACCTGCACCATTTTTTCGAAATATGTATCTTATTTTAAAGAAATGTTTTCTGCTCCGATTGTGGCGGCGGACCAGGCGATGATGGAGAAGGCGGGGAAAGCGGGTGGCCGGATTGCTCTTCTGTGCACCTTTGATGGAACAAGAGAAATTTCTTGTCAGCTTTTAAAGCTTTCCTGTGAATTGAGCGGAAAGCCATATGAAATTGTGCCGTTTGTGCTCAAAGATGCCTATGAGGAGGCACAGAAATCCAACCTGGAGGAGCATAACCGGATCATCCGTGAAAAAATCCTGGAAATTGAGGAGGATTACGACCAAATCGTCCTGGCCCAGATGTCTATGGCTGACAGTGTGGCCGGTTTAAAGACCCGTCGGGCCAGGGTGCTTACAAGTCCGGCGGCGGCGTATGAGACCGTGATGGAGGAGATTAAAAAGAGAGAAACGTTACATCATTCATAGAACATCCATAGAAAACAAACAGATAAAGTGAACAAAGACAAGAATCGTGTTCCCGATTGTGCTGCAGGGAGGAGGCATGGAAAACCTGCTGGCCCGAAGGGCATGGAGAAAAGAACCTCCGCAGAGGCCTCAAATGGCTTCTCGCGGAGGTCCTTTTGCATTTCTTTGGTTGTTTCGTGAAATTACATTTTAATCCCTGCTTCCAGAGCCAGCTTAAACATATTGCCTAAGTGGGTTGCTCTGGCTTCGGGGGACAGTGCTTCCTTGGTCCACTGATTGTCAGTTACGGTTACCATGCAGGCAGCTTTCTTGCCCAGGGCCTTGGCGTTGCAGAACAGGGCATAGGCCTCCATCTCAAGACCTTTTACCTCGCTCATGTAGGCAGGCGTTTCTCTGGGCATATCCTCTTTGTAGAATACGCTTCCGGAACGGACAGCACCGACTACGATGTGCAGGTCCGTGTCAGCGGCAGTCTGGATGATAATATCGTTTAACTCCTGGCTGGCAGGCAGGCAGTTTCCGGTAAAACCGTGCTGTTCCAATGCATAGCTGCTGTCGGAATAAGCCTTGTCTGCAAGGATCACGTCCATAATTTTGATATCCGGAGAGCCGGCGCCGGCTGTACCAATACGAATGATATTCTCTACTCCGTAAAAGGCGAACAGCTCATAGGAATAGATGCCCATACTTGGCATGCCCATTCCGGAACCCATAACGGAAATCTTCTGTCCTTTATACTCGCCGGTATATCCCAGCATTCCGCGTACCTGATTGACGCAGACCGGATTGGTCAGATAATTTTCCGCAATAAATTTAGCCCGAATCGGATCACCGGGCATCAAAACTGTTCTGGCAAAATCGCCAGGCTTGGCCTCATTGTGAGGAGTGGGTGCACCTCTGTGAAAACCCATAGTTGTCATACCTTCCTTTCATTGGTGATAGATTCCATTATAAACGTTTTTGGTAAAAAGGGGTAGTAGGAAAATAAAAAAGAATAATGTACCTGTGAGCCTGGTGTTATGGACCTGCTGGATGTTTCCGGAATAATGTGATTGAGAAGCCGGAAAGAGTGCGCTATACTGATTCCACGGAAAGTCAGAGCACATAAAGGCGGCCTACCCTCCCATTTTCGGAGGAGCTAACCCTCCAGACGAAAGAAAGGAGGGCAAGCCAATGTATGTTACATATCAGGACTTGGTTCAGATTGGAATGTTCATTGTAGCCCTCGTGGGATTGTGTTATACAATCTTCCGGGGAAAGAAATAGCCGCCACTACTGCCAATAGTGACGGCTTGATTTAATTAAGCTGTTGATTATGGGTAGGCCGTGTGTCTCTGGCTTTCCCTTTTCTATTATCAATATAGCACATCTGGCGGCAGAGCGCAAGTGGAAAGCTCAATTTTTAGGAGTGCCCCGCCTTTGCCCTTATACCTGATAAGGAAATACCCAACAGCAGGACTAAACCGAGTCTTTGAGGTATTTTTTAGCGGCTTTAGCCTGTGCTTCTGTATATCGGCTTTTCTTTTCCTCTGGCATTGTAGCACCTTTCATGTGTGTTTTGGAATAATGGGGCGGCTCCCTAATGTTCTTGGGTCTGGTAGCAGGATTCGGGATGGATTACATAAAAGCGCTGCTGTTGGTTGATATGACTGCCTTCCTGGTGCTCATGCTCAATCCCTTATGGTTGGGCTGTGGACGGGCCAGGAGAGGCGGCAAGATGTACGCCTGGGAACTGCTGGGGCTTCTGGTAGGCCGTGTGAGTGTCGGGGAAAAGCTGATTGTCAGGACTTCCAGAGGGCTTAGAACGGTCACGGTGGCAGAGGTGGAAGAATATGCCGGATAGGAGCCGGAACCGCTTAGGAAGGCAATACGGGGACAGAGTGAGGGGCGTTTTCAATATCAAGGTAAACGGTATCTTGTGCACGGCGATACAGTCACGGAGACCCAAAAGGCCATGAATGAACTACGGTACAAGCAAAACCGGGTAAAGGCCGGGACATACTACAGGCAGAAATAGACCGGATTGTGAAGCGCATTCAGGCAGAGGGACATGACTTCCCACGGATGACACCCCACATCTTCCGATACACATTCGCCACACGGGCCATAGAGGCAGGAATGCCGCCCCAGGTATTAAAAACCATCCTGGGACACAGCTCCCTTGCTATGACGATGGATTTATACCGTCATGTACTGCCGGACACGAAAGCAGCAGAAATGGAGAAGATAGCAGGAGCGTTTTAAGAGGGGCGGCGGCCTCTCTTTTTGCGCTCTGATACCTGATAAATGGCAAGGTGGTACTTTTCTGGTACTTACTTGACAATTGACCCTCCTCATGCTATTCTATGCCATGTTGCAAAGCCCACAAAAACCAAGGTCTGCAGGGCTTTCCGGCGGTCACCGCCGTAAAATGTGCCGAGTGTTCGGGACCTTCCACTCGTAAAACAAAACTAAAGGAGAAAACTGAATATGAGAGAAGACAAAAAAATTCATCAGCTGGTCCAGGGAGCTATGATCGCGGCTATTTATACGGCCTTGACAGTGAGCCTTGCGCCTATCAGCTTCGGAGTGATCCAATTCCGGGTATCGGAGGCGCTGTGTGTGCTCCCGTTTTTCACTCCGGCAGCAGTGCCTGGCCTGTTCATCGGCTGTCTGCTGTCCAATTTCATGGGGATGCTTATGGGAACGGCAGTGATCCTGGATGTGGTTTTCGGCAGTTTGGCGACATTGATTGGAGCGCTGGGCTCCTGGTATCTCAGAAAGCATAAATGGATGGTGTGCCTGCCCCCCATTATCTCCAACATGGTAATTATCCCATGGGTGCTGCGCTATGCTTATGGAGCAGAAGAAATGATCCTGTTTTCTATGGTAACGGTGGGAATCGGGGAAATTCTGGCGGTGGGAGTGCTTGGCAACTGCCTGCTGATGATTTTAGAACGGTACGGACAGAAAATTTTCCGGAACTGCACTGCATAAAATTCTGCGTAAAGCGGGTAAAAGGTCAATATCCTTTTGCCCGCTTTCTCTGTATCGGCCAGTGTCTGACGAAGGCAGAAGGGCATTGCCTGAGATTTTAATGACAGCAGATCCCCAGCAGGGAAAAAGATTTTTCTATGGCTTTTCAGGCCTTTTCTGATATAATAAAGTTAGCTGCCGGGCAAAACGGCAGAAAAGGAAGGAAATGCTTATGTATCAGATTGATTTTAATAAAGGCGCTCATGTACATTTCATTGGGATCGGAGGCATCAGTATGAGCGGACTTGCGGAAATCCTGCTAAAAGAGGGATTTCAGATTTCCGGTTCGGATGCACACCCTTCCCAGCTGACCAGCCATCTGGAACAGCTGGGAGCCAGGATTTACTGCGGCCAGTCAGCCTCCAATATCGAGCAGGAGCCGGGGATCGATGTGGCGGTTTACACCGCAGCGATCCATGAGGACAATCCGGAGCTGGCGGCAGTGCAAAAGAGGGGGATTCCCACGTTGACCAGAGCCCAGCTCCTGGGAGAGATCATGCGCAACTATGGGCAGGCGGTCGCAGTGGCGGGCACCCATGGGAAGACGACGACCACTTCCATGATTACGGATATGCTGCTGGCGGCAGGACTGAATCCCACCATTTCCGTAGGAGGAATTTTAAAGGACATCGGCGGCAATATCCGAGTGGGAGGTTCGGAACTGTTTGTGACCGAGGCATGCGAGTATACCAACAGTTTTCTGTCTTTTTACCCCACCGCAGAGGTGATCTTGAATATTGAGGAGGACCATCTGGATTTCTTCAAGGATATCCAGGAGATTCGTCATTCCTTCGGAGAGTTTGTAAAACGTCTTCCGGACGGAGGGCTGTTGGTGATTAACAGCGGAATTGACCGCCTGGAAGAGATTGTCGGGGAGAAAAACTGCCGGGTGGTAACCTTTGGAAAGGGGGAGGACAGCGATTATACGGCAAAGAATATTGCTTATGACGAATTCGCACGCCCCTCTTATGACCTGCTGATCCGGGGAGAGGATGCGGGGAGGGTGACCCTGGGCGTAACGGGAGAGCACAATGTATACAATTCCCTGGCGGCTCTGGCGGCAGTGCTGGAGCTTGGTGTAAACCTGGATGCAGCGATTGCCGGACTGAAGGTTTTCGGCGGGACAGACCGCCGTTTTGAGAAAAAGGGAGTGATCGGGGGAGTAACGATCATCGACGATTACGCCCATCATCCACAGGAGATCCACGCTACCCTTGAGGCGGCCAGACATTATCCCCATCGGAAACTCTGGTGCGTGTTCCAGCCCCACACCTACACCAGGACCAAAGCCTTTATGGACCAGTTTGCCCAGGAACTGGCGCGGGCGGACGAGGTCATTGTAGCGGATATTTATGCAGCCAGGGAGACAGACAATCTGGGGATCAGCTCTGCCAATCTGGTGGAAAAAATCCGCGCGATGGGCACAAAGGCCCACTATATCCCCTCCTTTGACGAGATTGAGACATTTATTTTGCAAAATTGTATGCAGGGTGATGTGTTGATAACTATGGGGGCCGGAGACATTGTAAAAGTGGGAGAAAAGCTGCTGGGAATGTGAGTTATCCACATTATCCACAAAGTTGTCAACATTTTATGTAAAGAAACGCTGTGGATTTTTAAATTAACATAAAAAAATGTCGCACGATTTTGAAAATCCTGTATTTATGTGGAGAATCCGGTAGTTTGTTCCACCGGGCAGATGAAGAAAGGGAAAATTGTCCACATTATCCACATTTTCCACAAAGGGCGCGGCGGAGAAAATGGACTATTTCATTTTGGGGAAGATTGTGCTATGATACCGGGGCATGACGGACCGCCCTGAAAGGAGGGCGGGATGAGAGGCTTTGGTTTTATAATGCAGAGAGGTATGAGAGACAATGGCAGTTCGGATGAAGGACCGGTGGGAGGTTCAGGCTACGCTGGTGGCCAATGAATTTATTGACGAGTACATGGCCCAGGCCAACGGCGAGTATGTGAAGGTATATCTTTATCTTCTGCGCCATCAGGGGGAGGAGATTACGGTGGAAGCCATTGCCTCCGCTTTGGACCACACGGAGTCAGATGTGAAGCGTGCTCTGACATATTGGCAGAAAAAGGGAATTTTGGAGAATCCGGAGCTGGCCTATGAGAGCCCGGCGGAAAATGGGCCGGAATACGGCCGGACCGGCAAAGGGACCTATGACCAGGCAGAGGCAGCTGAAAAAGAGACTTCAGAAAGCCAGACGCCGGTTTATTCTGCCGGACAGGTGCAGCGCTTATCGGGGGATGAGGAGTTTTCCCAGCTCCTCTACATCGCCCAGAAGTATTTAAACAAGGTGTTTACCCCCAGAGACTGCCAGGTTTTTGCCTATCTTTACGATACGCTGAAGCTGAGTACGGAACTTTTGGAATATCTGGTGGAATACTGTGCTCAGAATGGCCACTTCAGCCTTCGCTATCTGGAAAAGGTGGCCCTAAACTGGCACAGCCGGGGGATCCGGACGCCGGATGAGGCCAGGGATTTTGCGGAAAGCTTTAACAGTGACATGTTCAGCGTGATGAAAGCCTTTGGTCTGGGAGACCGGAGGCCGGCGGCGAAAGAACAGCAGCTGATGGAACGGTGGTTCAGGGAATATGGATTTTCCCGGGAGTTGGTGCTGATGGCCTGCGACCGTACCATCAGTGCCATTCACACTCCCAGCTTTCAGTATGCGGACCGGATCCTGTCCGACTGGAGGGAAGCGGGCGTGCGGACCAGAAGAGATGTGGAGCTTCAGGACGAGAAGCGCCGTCAGGAGAAAAAGCAGAAGAGCGCATCTGTTCAGGAAAATGGCTCTGCAAGAGAGGCCGGACGAAGAAGAGCGCCCAACCAGTTTCACAATTTTAAACAGAGAGATACAGATTACGATGCTCTGGTGCTGCAGCGGCTGAAAGAGCGGGTTCAGGAAGAGTGAGGAGGCAGATATGGCGTTAAGCAATTCCCAGTATGACGCAATTATGCGGGAATATGGCAGGCAGCAGATGGAAAACCGCCACCGACAGGAAAAACGGCGGGAGGAGGTCTGCAAAAAGGTTCCGGCAGTCCTGGAGCTGGAGGCCGAGATTGCCTCCCATTCGGTGGCCTGCGCCAAAGGGCTTCTGGCGGGCAATGAGAAGGAGGTAGAACGGCTCAGGGAAGAGCTGGCGGACCTGCGGGAGCAGAAGAGCGTGCTGATTCGCTCTGCCGGATTTCCGGAGGATTATATGGAGCTTCAGTACCGCTGTCCGGACTGTCATGATACAGGATACGTGAATGGAAAAAAGTGCCATTGCTTCCTTCAGGCCCAGATGAAGCTTTTGTATGCCCAGTCCAATCTGGAAGAGGTTCTGGACCAGGAGAATTTTTCCGTGCTGACCTTTGATTACTATGATGACCAGCAGGTGATCCCGCAAATCGGCATGACCAATGCCCGCTACATGAAGCAGGTAGTGGGATGGTGCCGCAGCTTTGTGGAAAATTTCTCTCAGAGAACGGAAAATCTTCTGTTTACAGGCAGTACCGGTGTGGGAAAGACCTTTCTGACCAACTGTATTGCAAAGGAGCTGATGAACCGGTATTTTTCAGTTATCTACCTGTCAGCCCCGGATCTGTTCGATGTGTTTTCCAGGATCCAGTTCAGTTATCAGCAGGAGGAGGATATGCGGGATATGTACCGCTATATCCTGGACTGCGATCTGCTGATTATCGATGATCTGGGGACGGAGCTGAACAACAGCTTTACTTCCTCAAGGCTGTTTTACTGCCTCAACGAGCGCATGAACATGAAGCGCTCCACGATTATTTCCACCAACTTGTCGGTGGCTATGCTGAGAGACAGCTATACGGACCGGGTAACTTCCCGGATTATGAGCGGTTATACCGTTATCCCGCTGTACGGCGGAGATATTCGGCTTTTGAAGAGACAAAAGGGAAGAGCTTCTTGACGAAAGACCCTTGGGGATGCTATAGTTTTACCACAAACAGGAGGAAAAGGAACATGTTATACGAAGATAAGATCATTGAAACCATACCAGTGGGCCCCCTGGGCCTGATTCCCTTAAAGAGCATGTCTCAGCTGGGAGAGAAGGTAGACCGCTATCTGGTAGACTGGCGCCATGAGCGTGAGAGCGAGCACAAGACCACTATTGCGTTTGCCGGTTATCAGAGGGACAGCTATATCATCAGCGCCAAGACGCCGCGTTTTGGTTCCGGAGAAGCAAAGGGCGTGCTTGAAGAGTCTGTCCGCGGTGATGATCTGTATATCATGGTGGATGTGTGCAACCACAGTCTGACCTACTCTCTCTGCGGCATGATCAACCACATGTCTCCCGATGACCATTTCCAGGATTTGAAGCGTGTAATTGCGGCTGCAGCCGGCAAGGCCCGCCGGATCAATGTGATCATGCCCTTCCTGTATGAGGGGCGCCAGCACAAGCGCTCCGGCAGAGAGTCCCTGGACTGCGCCCTGGCTCTCCAGGAGCTGGTGAATATGGGAGTGGAGAATATCATTACCTTTGACGCCCACGACCCCAGAGTTCAGAATGCCATCCCCCTGAAGGGATTTGAGACGGTCCAGCCCATCTATCAGTTCTTAAAGTATCTGCTGAAAGAGGAGCCGGACCTTCAGATCGACAGCGACCATATGATGGTGATCAGCCCTGACGAAGGCGGTACGGGACGGGCTGTGTATTTTGCCAACATGCTGGGACTGGATATGGGTATGTTCTACAAGCGCAGGGATTACACCCGTATTGTCAACGGCAGAAATCCCATTGTGGCCCACGAGTTTTTGGGCTCCAGCGTGGAGGGGAAGGATGTGCTGATCATCGATGACATGATTTCCTCCGGCGAGAGCGTGCTGGATGTGGCGAAAGAGTTAAAGCGAAGAAAGGCCAGAAAGGTATTTATCTGTGCCACCTTCGGCCTGTTCACCAACGGGCTGGCCAAGTTCGATGAGTACTATGAGGACAGCCTCATTGACCGGATCCTGACCACCAACCTGGTATATCAGAGCCAGGAGCTTCTGGCCAGACCCTACTATATTAACGTGGACATGAGCAAATACATTGCGCTGATTATTGATAATCTGAATCACGATGCTTCTCTCAGCGAGCTTCTGACGCCCACCAAGAGGATCAATCGTCTTTTGGACAGCTACCGTTCAAAATAAGAGGAATGCAGCATTCATGAGTGAAAAACAATTCCGCAGCAAGATCTACTGGGTGACGTTCTGCTTCAGTATTTTTGTGGTTTGGGTCCACTCCTCCAACTGGGAATTATTCTTAGGGCAGCCTGGCATGGAAGAGAAGGCGCAGGCAGTCCGTGGAGTGGAATATTTTTTCGGTGAAAGGCTGGGACAGATGGCGGTGCCGGGATTTTTCCTGGTGTCCGCCTATCTGTTTTATCGGAATTTTGCCATGGACCGGCTGATCTCCAAGTGGAGAAGCCGGATCTTCAGCATCGCGGTTCCCTATGTACTCTGGAATCTGCTCTACTACGGAGGATATGTTCTGGGAAGCAGGATTCCGGGCTTGGGAACCATCCTGAACCGGGGACCGGTGCCGGTGGACTTAAAAACCGTGGTTTCTGCAGCTTTTTTTTACCTGTACAATCCGGTATTCTGGTATCTGTTTCAACTGATCCTCTTGATCTTGCTGGCTCCGGTCCTCTATTTCCTTTTAAGAAAAAATGGAGGGGCTGTTCTTTTTCTGCTTTTTTTGGCATTTTCCATTTTTAAAGGATGGAGACTGGGGGCGCTGAATACGGACGCCCTGTTCTATTATTCCCTGGGGGCCTGGGCGGCCCTTCACCGCGAAAAACAGGGGGCTTTTGCGGAGCGGGGATTGGGGAGAGAATGGATGGCGCCAGGAGTTTTTCTGGCCGCCTGGACCCTGGCTGTGTGGCAGCTTAGCAGGCCGGGAGGCATTCTGTACAACAATCCGTTTGCCACTGTGACCTTCCGCCTGGCCATGGCAGCGGGCACCTGGGCTGTGGTCAGTTTTCTTCCCCTGGGGGAAGCGAAGGAGTTTATGAAGCACAATTTTTTTCTGTATGCCATACATTTTGCAGGGGTGCGCTTGATCAATAAGGCGGGAGCCCTGATCTTTCCCGGCTCCGCTGCCGCTGCGCTGGCATTTTTTCTGCTGCTGCCCTTTGTCATGACAAGCGTCAGCAGGGCGGCAGGCTGCATGCTGCAGAAGACGGTGCCGGGAATTTACCGGATTTTATCAGGCGGGCGGTGAGACGGGAAAGCTGCAGCAGCACGGACAGCAGATTTTTCCCGGATTTTGCCCGCTTTTTCCTTGCGCCGGGGGCGGCAATGTGATATATATTGTAATAAGCGGAAGCCGTTTTCTGCAGAAGTTCTGGATCTGCGCCGGTTTCCTTGTTCCTGGCCGGTTTGGCCCTGATTTCCCTGATGAAGATGGAGAAAGTGGGAGGTGCATCGTATGAGCGGATGATGATTTTTGTGTTGACAACGGCCTGGAAATATACTATGATGGTTACAGAAAAGAACATTTGTTCGTATTGGAGGACGCTATGGCGAAGGAAGAGAAAGTGATGAATGTAAACCGCGGCATGGACCGGGAGGAGAAGCTGAAGGCTCTGGACGCCGCTATTACCCATATCGAGAAGGCTTATGGAAAGGGCTCCGTGATGAAGCTGGGAGATTCCGGGGCGAATATGAACATCGAGACGGTTCCCACGGGTTCGATCAGCCTGGATATTGCCCTGGGGCTGGGAGGCGTGCCTAAGGGGCGGATCATTGAGATTTACGGACCGGAATCATCCGGTAAGACCACGGTAGCGCTGCATATGGTGGCCGAGGTCCAGAAGCGGGGAGGGATCGCAGGATTTATCGATGCGGAGCATGCCCTGGACCCGGTCTATGCCAAGAATATCGGCGTGGATATTGACAACCTCTACATTTCCCAGCCGGACAACGGCGAGCAGGCCCTGGAGATTACGGAGACCATGGTCCGCTCCGGTGCGGTGGACATCGTGATCGTGGACTCAGTTGCGGCTCTGGTTCCCAAGGCGGAGATAGACGGTGAGATGGGCGATTCCCATGTGGGACTTCAGGCCCGACTGATGTCACAGGCGCTGCGGAAGCTGACCGCAGTGATCAGCAAGTCCAACTGCGTGGTGATCTTCATTAACCAGCTGCGTGAGAAGGTGGGCGTTATGTTCGGAAATCCGGAGACGACCACAGGAGGCCGTG
>ERZ1643246.312-NODE-312-length-64280-cov-9.099587_pt1 | contig 64280 bp, 63 predicted proteins | sample MGYA00579265_ERZ1643246 | MGnify/ENA primary metagenome ERZ1643246 (study PRJEB29033, sample SAMEA4952261) | chicken gut metagenome | biome: Broiler Chicken; feature: Gastrointestinal Tract; material: Caecum | place: Ireland | collected 2018 | study: Broiler... | reverse complement strand
ATTGGGTGAAAATGGCTCTCGTTATATCAAATCAAGTCAAACCATATCAGACCCTATGGGTATAAGAAAACCCCGGAAAACCTTGATTTTCCGGGGTTTTTGAACCATTTTGATACGGTTTGAACAGCTGATTATCTCTTGCTGAACTGAGGTGCACGACGTGCAGCCTTGAGACCGTACTTCTTACGCTCTTTCATACGTGGATCTCTGGTCAGGAATCCAGCAGCTTTCAGAGCCGGTCTGTACTCGCTGTCTGCCTGAAGCAGTGCTCTTGCAACACCATGTCTGATTGCACCAGCCTGGCCGGTGAATCCACCGCCGTGTACATTTACTAATACATCAAATTTTCCTTCTGTATCTGTAGCAACGAGAGGCTGACGAACAACCACTTTCAGGGTCTCAAGACCGAAATACTCGTCGATGTCTCTTTTATTAATCGTAATTTTGCCAGTACCAGGTACCAGATAAACTCTTGCGATTGATTTTTTTCTTCTTCCTGTTCCGTAGAATTTTGCGCTAGCCAATTTGTTCTACCTCCTCACTTAAAATGTTATTACTTCTGGTTTCTGAGCCTCATGTTTGTGCTCTGGTCCAGCGTACACAAAAAGTTTCTTAAGCATGGATCTTCCCAAAGGTCCTTTTGGAAGCATACCTTTTACAGCCAGTTCAAGAACTTTCTCAGGTTTCTTTGCTAACATTTCTTTCAATGTGGTCTCTTTCATTCCTCCCACATATCCTGAGTGATGGTAGTAAACTTTCTGGTCTAATTTCTTACCAGTTACTTTAATCTTCTCAGCGTTTACGATGATCACATAATCACCTGTGTCAATGTGAGGTGTGAACTGCGGTTTGTTCTTTCCTCTTAAAATTTTAGCTACTTCAGATGCCAGACGGCCTAATGTACAGTCAGCAGCATCTACAACATACCATTTTCTCTCGATTTTATCTGGATTAGCCATATAGCTCTTCATGGTTTTCCCTCCTGGTTTACTCTGTATTCAAGATTGATGAGAGGATTCTTCCCCTCAGAATTTAAGCATCAAGAACGTATGGCGATCAGCAGAAAATGTCCGAAACTGCTATCTGAAACATCCTCGCCGGGGCTTTGGCTTAGATATTCTCGCACTACGTCACATTGAGTAATTATATTATAATGCAATCCTTGTGTCAATCATTTTTTTACAATTCCCGCTAAAATTTTCAGATTCTCACTCAAACTGGATTCCCAGCAAAGTCAGGCCCCTGGCAGGTGCCGTTGGCCCTGCGTATTCCCGGTCTCTGGCATCCAGAATCTTCTTCATTCTCTCCGGCGGATACTGTCCGTTCCCAATCTCAATCAGAGTTCCCGCAATAATCCTGACCATATTGTAGAGGAACCCTTCCCCGCTGATACGAATGGTAATCATATCTTCATACCGCTCAATCTCAATGGAGCGAATCGTCCGCACTGTACTCTTTACCTGCGCTCCGGAGCCACAGAAACTCGCAAAATCGTGACGCCCGATCAGATAAGAAGTGGCTGCCCTCATCTTCTCCACATCCAATTTATAATGGTAGAAATACGAATACAGCCGCTCTGTGGGAACAGGAAATCTCCTGTTCAGAATTCGATATTCATATGTCTTCACGCTGTCACAGTATCTGGGATGGAAATCCAAAGGCATCTCCTCGGAAAGCTGTATCCGAATATCCTCCGGCAGTCTCTGATTCAATGCATAAGAAATTTTTTCTCCCGGAATCCGGGTATTGGTATCGAACACCGCCACATTTCCCATCGCATGAACACCTGCGTCCGTCCTGCTGGCACCGATCGTCTCAATTTCCTCTCCCAGCAGTTCACTCAGACACCGGTTCAGCTCCCCCTGTATGGTGATTCCATTGGGCTGAACCTGCCATCCGCAGTAATTTGTGCCGTCATACGCGACAATCAATCCTATTCTCTTCATCTTCTATATCCCTACAATCCGAAAAATGATACTCACTCCCAGATACAAAAACACAAACAGATAGGCAATATAGTCTCTGCTGTGATATTTCAGCGGCTTCATCTGTGTACGTCCCTCGCCTCCGTTATAACAACGCGCCTCCATGGCCATAGCCAGATCATTGGCACGACGAAAGGCTGAGATAAACAGCGGCACCAGAAGAGGCACCATGCTTTTCGCCTTCTGTATCAGATTTCCACTCTCAAAGTCCGCGCCCCTGGCGATCTGCGCCTTCATAATCTTGTCTGTCTCCTCCAGCAAAATCGGAATAAAACGCAGAGCGATGGACATCATCATGGAAATCTCATGAACCGGAACTTTAATCTTCTTCAGCGGTCCCATCAGACTCTCCAGGCCATCTGTCAGCTGATTTGGTGTCGTTGTCAGCGTCATAATGGAAGACCCGATCACCAGATAAGTCAGCCGAATTGTCATCTTGCCAGCCATAATCAGACCTTCCCGGGTCACCTTCAGAAATCCCAGACGCCAGAGCACTTCTCCCGGAGTCAGAATCATATTAAAAATAACCGTAATCAAAAGGATGATAAAGATCGCTTTCAATCCTTTGAACATAAATTTAACCGGGACCTTGGAAATTCCAATCATTGCCACCAGAAATATTGTCGCTACTCCATATCCCGGAAAGGTATTAAACACAAATACAGATATGATAAACAATAACGTTCCGACGAATTTGACACGAGGGTCCAATCGGTGCAGCACAGAATTTGCCGGATAGTACTGGCCCAGTGTAATATCTCTAATCATTTGCCTTCCTTCCTGTCCTAATCAATTATCATCTGTCAGATTCTTCTGCTCATTCTTAGGCACGGAAACACCCAGCGCCTTTAAAATGCTGTTTTTTGCCTCTTCCACAGTCGTTGCCGTCACATCCACATCCATTCCCCGATCCTTCAGGGCATGCATCACATAGGTAATCTGCGGCGCTGCCAGGCCCATCTTCTCCAGCTCTTTATAGTGGGAAAAAACCTGTTTCGGTTTATCATCAAAGGCAACTTTTCCTTTGTCCATGACGATAATTCTCTCCACATACTTCGCAATATCTTCCATACTGTGAGAGACCAGAATAATACTGATTCCTCTCATCTTGTGAAGATTGGCGATCTCATCCAGGATTTCATCCCTTCCTTTGGGATCAAGTCCTGCTGTGGGCTCATCTAAAATCAGTATTTTGGGGTTCATTGCCAGAACTCCCGCAATCGCCACCCTTTTTTTCTGTCCCCCGGACAGTTCAAAAGGTGATTTCTTATAGAGTTTCTCCGGAATTCCCACCTGCTCCAGAGCCTTCCTCGCTTCCACCTCAGCTTCTTCCTGGCTCAATCCCTGATTCTTAGGACCGAAACAGACATCAGTGAGCACATCAATCTCAAAAAGCTGATGTTCCGGATATTGAAATACCAAGCCCACCTCACTTCTTAATTTTTTCAGATTATATTTTTCTCCCCAGATGTCTTCCCCATTATACAGGATCTTCCCCTGGGTTGGACGGATCAGTCCATTGAAATGCTGAATTAATGTTGACTTGCCACTCCCGGTATGCCCAATCATTCCGATAAACTGATTATCCGGAATCGTAAGATTGATATCCTCCAGCGCATGAATCTCATAGGCAGTCCCCGGGCTGTAGATATAATATACATGCTCTAACTTAATCGACATAAGGCATCCACCAACTCCTCTATGGTCAGAATTCCATCCGGAAGCTCCACTCCGGATTTTTTCAGTTCATAAGCCAGCAAAGTAACCTGCGGAACATCCAGTCCATACTGTTTAAGGATGTCCACCTGGGAAAAAATCTCCCTGGGTGTCCCCTCCAGCACAATATGTCCGGAATCCATCACGAAGACGTGATCTGCGAATACCACTTCCTCCATATAGTGCGTGATCAGTATCACCGTGACGCCTTCTTTTTTGTTCAATTCCCGCACAGCTTTCAGGACCTCTTTGCGCCCGCTGGGATCCAGCATAGCTGTGGGCTCGTCCAACACAATGCATTTTGGTTTCATGGCCATCACACCGGCGATCGCCACTCTCTGCTTCTGTCCTCCGGACAGCTTATTGGGAGAGTGCTGGCGATAAGCGACCATATCCACCGCCTTCAGGCTTGCATCCACTCTCCTCCAGATCTCATCCGTAGGAACTCCAATATTCTCAGGGCCGAACCCCACATCTTCTTCCACAACACTGCCGATAATCTGGTTATCCGGATTCTGAAAAACCATTCCAGCCTCCTGGCGGATTTTCCAGAGATTGTCCGCTGCCGCTGTGTCCATCTGATCCATCCACAAAGTTCCCTCCGTGGGCACCAGAAGAGCATTGATATGCTTTGCCAGTGTAGATTTTCCAGATCCATTATGTCCCAGCACCGCAATAAACTGACCGGCCTGGATATCCAGATTCACATCATCCACAGCCCGGCTGGCCTGTTCCACATTTCCATCGTCATCATATTTGTAATAATCAAATCCCAGCTTACTCGCTCGTATTATTCCCATGTTGTCCCTCTCTTACTGATCCTTCGTACTCCTCAAAGCCATCATTGCTCACCGGTTTCCAAAAGCTGATCCATCAGCTCCCAGATTTCCTCCCGTCCCTGCTTAGACACTGCTGAAAAAGGAATCACCTTTGTGCCAGGCAGAAGGCCCAGGCCTTCCCGGACCATCTTCACATGTTTCTGAATCTGGCTCCGCTTCAGTTTATCCAACTTAGTTGCAATGATAATCGGTTCATATCCCTGCGAGACAATCCACTCATACATCTGCCTGTCATTCGCAGAAGGGTCATGACGGATATCAATCAAAAGAAAAACCGCACGAAGCATCCGGGAACTGTTCAGATATCTCTCGATCAGCTTTCCCCATTTTTCTTTCTCTTTCTGGGAAACCTTTGCATATCCATACCCCGGAAGATCCACCAGATACATACAGTTATTAATATTATAGAAATTAATCGTCTGTGTTTTGCCCGGCTGGGCACTGGTACGTGCCAGAGATTTCCGGTTCATCAATGCATTGATCAGGGAAGATTTCCCCACATTCGATTTACCGGCAAAAGCAATCTCCGGCCACGCATTCTCAGGAAGCACACTTGTCACTCCACAGACAATATCCAGGGACACATTTTTTATAATCATACAGTACCTCGCTTAACGGTTCAGTGCCTGGGAAATCACATCGCCCATATTATCCACCAGATGGATCTCCAGGCCATTGGTAATCTCGTCTGACATTTCTTTGATATCCGGCTTATTCTCCTTCGGCACCAGGACAGTCTTGATTTTCGCATATTTCGCGGCCAACAGCTTTTCCTTCAGGCCGCCAATCGGCAGAACTCTGCCCCGGAGAGTGATCTCTCCTGTCATCGCCACCTCCGCGCGCACCGGTGTCTTGGTGATAGCGGAAAGCATGGCGGTCGCCATGGTAATCCCCGCTGAAGGTCCATCCTTCGGAATCGCCCCCTCAGGGATATGTATGTGAATATCATTCTTCTCAAAAAACTCCGGCTCAATTCCATAATCCGATGCCACAGAACGGATATAGCTTAACCCGGCCCGGGCGGACTCTTTCATCACATCACCCAGCTGACCTGTGAGCACCAGCTCGCCTTTGCCCGGCATCACATTCACTTCAATCTGAAGAGTATCTCCTCCTGCACTGGTCCAAGCCAATCCACGCACGATTCCCACTTCGTCATGCTTGTTTGCCATCTGGAAGGTATAACGCTCATGTCCGAGATAATGCTCCAGATTCTTCGTGGTGACAACCACTTTCTCTTTTCCGTCTTCCAGAACTTCCCTGGCAGTCTTGCGGCAGATCTGTCCAATACAGCGTTCCAGTCCTCGCACTCCTGCCTCTTTCGTATAGCCGTTGATGATTTTTCGTACCGCCGCAGGACGGATGGCCAACTGCTTCTCCTCAAGGCCATTCTCCTGAATCTGTTTTGGAATCAAGTGTTCCTTTGCGATATGTTCCTTCTCATTCTCTGTGTAGCTGGAAAGTTCAATGACCTCCATACGGTCCAGAAGAGGCCGTGGGATTCCCTGCAGATCATTGGCCGTCGCGATAAACAGAACTTCTGACAAATCGATGGGAAGATCAATATAATGATCGTTAAAATGGCTGTTCTGTTCCGGGTCCAGTACCTCCAGAAGAGCTGCAGACACATCTCCCTTATAGTCACTGCTGGTCTTGTCGATCTCATCCAGAAGCATCAGCGGATTTCCCACTCCCGTCTGCTTCAGGGCCTGCGCAATCCTTCCAGGCATCGCGCCGATATAGGTGCGTCTGTGTCCACGTATCTCTGCCTCATCGCGGACACCTCCAAGACAGATTCTCACATACTTTTTATTCAGTGCCCTGGCCACAGAACGGGCAATGGATGTTTTTCCAGTTCCAGGCGGTCCTACCAGACAGAGTATCGGACTTTTCCCTTTCTCTGTGAGATTCCTGACAGCCAGAAACTCCATGATCCTCTCTTTGACCTTTTTCAGTCCATAATGATCTTTTTCCAGTATCTGGAAAGCTGCCTTCAAATCATCGGAGTCTTTCGTCTGACGGTTCCACGGCATATCCAACAGTGTACTGATATAGTCCCTCGCCACATTTCCCTCAGCATTATTGTTGCTGATAGATTTGAATCGCTCAATCTCCTTGCCGATTCTCTCTTTGACTTCCGCAGGCGCATCCAGAAACTGAAGCCTCTCCCGGAACTTCTCTGCCTCTGAGACCGTATCATCCTCCCCCAGCTCCTCGCGGATCAGTTTCATCTGTTCACGAAGGATATACTCCTTTTGATTCTTATCGATTCTCTCTTTAACTTTCCGCTGGAATTCTCTGCGGAATTTCTGAATCTCTATCTCGTCCTCCAGCATTCCTTCCAATATTGTGTATCTGTCATACAGTCCGACTGCATTGAGAAGCTTCTGCTGGTCTTCATATCCAAGAGGAAGGTTAATACACAGCTGATCAATCAGACGCTTCGCATCGTCAATCTGCAAAATCTGTGCCGCCAAATCTTTACTGATTCTTCCGCTCTCCACACAGTAAAGATGGAATTTCTCTTTGATATTGCGCAGAATTGCCTCTTTGACATTCTTATTCTCAATGTCTTCTTCCTCAAAAATCCCGATCTGCCCTTCCAGATAAGGATTCTCTCTCTCCAGCCTCAGCAGTTCGCCCCGGCTTAAACCTTCCACAAGAACCCGCAGGACATCATCCGGCAGCTTTACAATCTGTTTGATATAGGCTACCGTTCCCACTTTATAGAAATCCAGCAATCCAGGATTCTCTTTCTCAAGATCTTTCTGTGTCACCAAAAATACTTTCTGTTCTTTCAGCATTGCCGCTTCCACCGCTTTGACGGAACGCGGACGGCTCACGTCAAAGTGAACAATCATCTCCGGAAGGATGGATGTTCCCCGCAATGCCACAACCGGTAACCCGTATATCATTTCTTTCATCTTTTAACCTCCTTGTTTCAGGCGGTCTCTGGTTTTCCTTTTCGGGCTTTTCTCAAATTTCTGCGCCCCTGATCTTCCATCTCTCCGTAGACGATCTCCGGATCCGCTTCTCCCTCCACAGACTCTTTCGTAATAATACATTTCTGAATCCGCTGATCGGAAGGGATCTCATACATCAAATCCATCATCGTCTCTTCCATGATCGAGCGCAGGCCTCTGGCTCCCGTCTTTCTCTCCATCGATTTCTCTGCGATAAGTTTCAGAGCATCTTCCTGGAAATCCAAATCCACACCATCCAATTCAAATAGTTTACGATATTGTCTCACCAGAGAATTCTTCGGCTCTTTCAAAATTCGGATCAGAGCTTCTTCATCCAGCGCGTTCAGAGAAACCACTACCGGAACCCTTCCGATAAACTCTGGTATCAGTCCGAACTTGATGAAATCCTCCGGCATCACTTCCTTGAGCAATTCACCCACATTCTGATCTTTGACACTTCTCACATCTGCGCCAAATCCGATGGATTTCTGATCTTTTCTCGCGGCAATAATCTTCTCAATGCCCTCGAAAGCACCGCCGCAGATAAACAGAATGTTGGTGGTGTCAATCTGAATAAATTCCTGATGGGGATGTTTTCTTCCACCCTGGGGCGGCACACTGGCAATCGTTCCCTCCAGGATCTTCAGCAAAGCCTGCTGTACGCCCTCTCCGGACACATCTCTGGTGATAGACGCATTCTCAGACTTTCTTGTAATCTTATCAATCTCATCAATATAAATAATTCCATACTGGGCACGCTCAATGTCGTAATCCGCAGCCTGGATAATTTTCAACAGAATATTCTCCACATCCTCGCCCACATATCCGGCTTCTGTCAATGTGGTGGCGTCTGCAATGGCAAAAGGTACATTCAGCAGTTTTGCCAGAGTCTGCGCCAGCAAAGTCTTTCCGGAACCGGTCGGTCCCAGCATCAAAATATTACTCTTCTGAAGCTCCACATCCAAACTTTTCGGAGCCATCACTCTCTTATAGTGATTATATACAGCAACGGAAAGTGCCTTCTTCGCCTCATCCTGTCCAATCACATATTCATCCAGAAAACTGTGAATTTCCTGGGGTGTGAGCAGATTGATGTCTGAGGTCAGCATATCCTCATAAACCAGGCCCTCTTCCTCAATAATCTCATTACATATCTCAATACATTCGTCACAAATATATACGCTTTTATCCAAACTGGAGATCAGTTTGCGGACCTGATCCTCCGTCTTATTGCAAAAAGAACATCTGACTTTTCCTTCTTTTATTCTATCTGCCATGGGATTCTCTATCTATCCTTTCTTCTCTATAACAGCTATGCAAGGTAATGTACGAGTTCTCGCAGTCCCATACACCCCTTGCATACTTAGTTATCTAAGACCTCTCTTTGGACGTCTTATCCTCTCTTTATCTGTGTGTAATAATTCTGTCGATCAGTCCATATGCCTGTGCCTCCTGCGCTGACATATAGTTGTCACGATCGGTATCCACTTCAATCACTTCCAGTGGCTGACCGGTATTCGCCGCCAGAATTTCATTCAACGTTCTCTTGGTTCTGGCAATATGGTCTGCCACAATCTGAATCTCTGTAGCCTGCCCCTGTGCTCCTCCGGAAGGCTGGTGAATCATAATTGTCGAGTTCGGCAGAGCAAGTCTCTTGCCCTTGGTACCGCCCGCCAGAAGAAAAGCTCCCATGCTGGCCGCCATGCCCAGACAGATCGTGGATACATCACATTTGATATACTGCATGGTGTCATAAATCGCCATTCCTGCGGTCACAGAACCGCCGGGACTGTTAATATATAATTGTATGTCTTTTCCAGTATCTTCAGATTCCAAAAACAGAAGCTGTGCCACCACCAGACTGGCGGTCACATCATTCACCTCTTCACCGAGAAAAATAATTCTGTCTTTCAGCAGTCTGGAATAAATATCGTAGTTTCTCTCTCCCCTGCTCGTCTGCTCAACGACATATGGTACTAAACTCATAAAAATGCGCCTCCCGTCATTTGGTTGGATAAAATCGCCGGATTAGACTTCCTTCGCTGCGTCTGTGATATAAGTCACTGCATCCTGAACAGCCATGTCCTTCTTCATCTGCTCCAGCTCAATCTCGCCAACCAGCTCTTTCAATTTGTCTTTTTCCATTTTATACATCTCAGCCATCTTGGTGAATTCTTCGTCAACTCTCTCCTCGGACGGCTGAATATTCTCTACCTCTGCCACTTTCTCCAGTACCAGTCTGGTCTGAATTCTTCTCAGTGCCTGTGGTTTCATCTCTTCCATCAGTTTGTCCAGAGTCATGCCTGTGAACTGGAAGTACTGCTCCATAGACAGACCCTGTGCCTGCATTCTTCTAGAGAAATCATCCACCATTTGATTTACCTGTGTGCGGATCATCGCATCCGGAATCTCCATGGTTGCATTCTCGACAGCCTTCTGAACTGCCTCATCCTCTTTCTGACGTTTCGCGTCTGCTTCTTTTTTCTCAGTCAGATTTTTCTTGATATCTGCCTTGTACTCTTCCAGAGTATCAAACTCAGAAACATCTTTTGCAAACTCATCATCCAGCTCCGGAAGCTCTTTCTTCTCAATCTTCTTCACTTCGCATTTAAATACAGCTGCTTTTCCTGCCAGCTCTTTTGCCTGATACTCTTCCGGGAATGTCACATTGACATCACGTTTTTCTCCGGCATTCGCTCCGATCAGCTGCTCTTCAAAGCCAGGAATAAAGGTATTGGAACCGATGGTCAGCGGATAATCGCTTCCTTTTCCACCCTCGAATGGAGTTCCATCTACAAATCCTTCAAAATCGATGGTAGCGATATCTCCGTTCTCAACAGGACGATCCTCGACCAGGATTGTTCTGGAATTGTTCTCCTGCTCTTTCTTCAGCTCTGCGTTGATCTCTTCCTCTGTCACTTCCACATCGATCTTCTTCACTTCCACACCTTTGTACTCGCCCAGAGTCACTTCTGGCTTCACTGCCACCTCAGCTGTGAAGATAAATGGCTTTCCAGCCTCCAGCTGTGTGATATCAATCTCAGGCTGTGACACAATCTCCAAGTCACACTCATTCAGAGCTTTTGAATATGCAGATGGAATCAGAGCATTTGCAGCATCCTCAAGAAATACTCCTTTTCCATACATTTTCTCTATCATTACTCTCGGAGCTTTTCCTTTACGGAATCCTGGCAGCGTAATTTTGTTCTTGTTTTTCAGGTATGCTCCCTGGATTGCCTTTTCCAATTCCTCGGCTGAAACTTCAATCGTAAGTTTCGCCATATTTTTCTCCATTTTTTCTACTTGTAAACTCATTCTTGATATTTCCTCCTTATTCTATATGTAAAATGGAAAAGCGGCATACCTCTCCATATTCACAATCATTACGATAGTATAGCATACAATCATTGAAATAGCTAGTGTTTTTTACGTATTGGAGCTTTTTTATCCTAATTTATTTTCCCTTTGTACACGATGGACTGACGGATCTCTTCTGACTGCTTCTGGCCGCATAAAATCCGAATCAGTTCCAGTCCCATGTCAATGGCTGTTCCCACTCCCCGGCTGGTAGTAATATTGCCGTCTGTCTCCACAGAATTTTCTGTCACATCGGCCCCATCAAGAAGATTCATAACCGATGGATAAGATGTCGCTCTTTTTCCCCTGAGCAGACCCATCCTTCCGAGAATCCTTGGTGCCGCACAGATTGCCGCAATCTTCTTCCCTTGCTCCGCAAAACTTTCAATCACGTCTCTCACCTTTTCATTGGACTCCAGATTGTCGGTACCCCCGGCGCCTCCCGGCAGAAAAATCATATCGAATCTCTGAAAATCTTCCACCTCGTCCAGAATCCCATCCCCATGGATCCGGATTCCGTGCGCGCTCTGAATCTCCGTTGTTTCATGTATGGAAACGGTGGTCACATCCACGCCGGCTCTTCTCAGAAGATCCACCACGGTCAACGCCTCGACTTCTTCCATTCCATTTGCAAAAAACGCACACACGCAGCTCATAATCATACCTCCCACTTAATATTGTGAATATTATAACATTACATATTTTTCATTACAACTTAAAACTTCTCTGTATTTCATAACAGATCTTTCGAGTCAAACTACCTTCTTTTTCCTGTGATAGCTTGGAAATACACATTGAATATTTTTCAATCCGACAGTATACTTAACCCAGGAACAGTCAACTATCAAGAAAGGAAAGAATTATGGAAATTGAGCGCAAATTTTTAATCCAGAAGTTACCGGACAATATACAGCAGTTCCCCTCTCACCGAATTGAACAGGGGTATCTGTGCACCAACCCTGTCGTCCGAATCCGGCGGGAGGACGATTCCTATATTCTCACATATAAGTCTCAGGGCATGATGAGCCGGGAAGAATACAACCTGCCGCTCACCAAAGAAGCCTATCAGCACCTCTGCCAGAAAACCGATGGTGTTTTCATCCAGAAAACCCGCTATATTATCCCCGAGAAGGAGAATCTGAAAATTGAGCTTGATATTTTTCACGGATCCCACCAGGGGCTGATCCTGGCGGAAGTGGAATTTCCTGATGAACAGACCGCCCTCGCGTATCAGCCGCCATCATGGTTCTCCGAAGATGTCACTTTCTCTTCCCAGTACCACAATAGTTATCTAAGCCAGCATCCTTTCTCCGGCAAAAATACTCCTTGAGTCTTAGCCTTTCCGGACAAGGGCCGTATCATCCTTTGGCCATTCCACATTTCGTATGTGAAATTCAATCCATTTACAATACAAAAGCGGGATACAGATTAACACCGCACCCAACAATCGGATGAAAATCCGATTGTTTTTTTTCAAATTCTGGCAAAAAAGTAAAAAGTCACTCATACACGGACCTCCATGTGCATATTTGTATTCATTTTGTTGCCTATTAAGTTTTTTCAGCCTAATCTTGCTATAATCAGTTTATACGAAAAAGAAACGAGAGGGTCACGGGGCGATATCATATGGATATTTCGGATTTTTCCAACAATCTCCGGGTTTTGCGCACTGCCAGAGGTTACACACAAGCCTATATGGGGCAAAAACTTCATATCCAGCGTCAAAGCTACTGTAATTATGAAAATGGTCAGCGCACGCCTTCCCTGGAAATTACTTCATCCATTGCCGAAATCCTTGGCGTTGATCTAAATACTCTGATCACTGCCAAATTGTCCCCTGATGTACTTACCAGAGAAGACCTGGCAATTCTGGAAGACTACCGAAGTCTTTCCCGCAAAAATCAGAATAAAGTCCGTCTTCTCATTAATCAGTTAAAAACGAGTTCCCTTGAGTAGAAAAAGGTATGGCCGCATCTGGCCATACCTTTTTTTGTCTCACATCTTTCGGCTGATTGCAGCACAAGCCTTCATCGCTTCAATTACAGAGCTTCGAAAACCGCTCTTTTCCAATTGGCGCACCGCTTCAATGGTCGTACCTCCAGGTGAACACACCATATCTTTTAATTCTCCCGGATGTTTTCCTGTCTCCAGCACCATCTTAGCGCTTCCCAGTACTGCCTGGGCCGCAAACTCATATGCCTGGGCTCTTGGCATTCCATCTGCCACGGCAGCATCTGCCATTGCCTCTATGAACATAAACACATAAGCCGGCGAGCTTCCGCTGACGGATACCACCACGTCCATCAGAGATTCCGGAACCATCTCATACTTTCCAAAACTGCTCAGAATCGCCTGAACTCCCGCCAATTCCACTTCCTTTACATAGGAATTAGCACAAGCTCCTGTCATGCCCTCTCCCACCAGAGCCGGCGTATTTGGCATGGTACGCACAATCTTCACCGGTTTTCCAAATTTTTCCTCCAGCCATGCCAGAGTTTTTCCCGGAGCGATGGAAATAATCACATGTTTTCCGGTAACCAAATCCCGAATCTCCTTGATCACCTCTTCATAATACTGAGGTTTCACAGCTATGACAATGGTGTTCGCCTCTTTGACAACCTTGCAATTATCCCGTGTGACACAGATTCCCAGCCTCTCCTGGCTTCTTTTATTGCCTTCTTCTGTGCGGTTGGAAGCAATAATCTCTTCCCTCGCACAGAGACCTTTTCTCAGAATTCCTTCTATCATCGCAGATGCCATATTTCCGCATCCCACAAATCCAATCTTCATTTCTTATCCTCCTTCGCTGAGTGATTCTTCTGCATTTTTTGCTGACTTCATCCGGTTAATTTCGTCCCCGGTAAAAATTGGTCAGAGGCTGTACCGCCTGGCTTAATGTCTCAGCTACCTGATCCAATTCCCCTATTGCATGATTCAAAGTATCTGTATCCAGATCGTCCAGCGAATCACTGATTTTCCCGAGATTTTCCTTCACATCTGATTCCAGACCTTTAATATCCACCTGATTTAACTCCGTCGTTATCTCATTCAGATTATGCAGGATACGAACGGTTCGCGGTACCAGCACGACCGCAAAAATAAGCAGAAAAATCACAATGGCAAAGCAGGTAATTCTGGAATAAAATAACTGCTTTTTCATCAATTCCGTCTGGCTAATCTCCTGGCTTGTTCTCTGTTCATCTTCCATTTTTTACAGCACCAGAGAGGGAGCCGCATATACACGTCCTGCCAGCTCATTGTCAAGCATATACAGACCTTTTGGATCTGATCCGAATAATTCCATTTTCTTAATCAGATCGTTGGCATTCGTCTCCTCTTCTCCCTGCTCTTTCACAAACCAGTCTAAAAACTGCATGGTCCGGAAATCCTTCACCGAATATGCCGCGTCGTAAATATTATTGATCAGACTGGTCACAAACTGCTCATGCTTCAATCCTTCTGTCAGAGGATCCATGTTTTCCTTTAGTTCTGCGTTTGGCTTGTCAATGGCATTCAATTCCACCGGAAGATCGTTGTTCTGCATATACTGCATAAACAACATTGCGTGATCTCTCTCCTCCTGTGCCTGCACTTTGTACCAGTTTGCGAAACCATTCAGCCCTTTCTCCACATAAAAGTTTGAGAAGTCCAGATATAAATAGGCTGAATAAAACTCATAATTGATCTGCTGATTTAACAGTTCTGCCACTTTTTCATTCAACATAACAAACATCTCCTTCTTTCTTACTCTCAGAACACCTTCTCATCGTGTCTGTGTTCAGTATAATACGATTCTCTAATAAAATGCAATGAGAGAAACGAATTTCTTGACACTTTTTTCCAATTTTAAAATATATTAGAATTGTGTAATATCTTGAGGAGGATTATATGAAAAAGAAATTATTCGCCCTGTGTTCCCTGGGCATACTGTACGCCTTCGGACTGACTGCCTGTCACTCAGACGAAAAGCCTGCCGCCGCAGAAACTGCGGACACCACACAGGAGGATACCCTCACCCCTGTCACCTTGAATGAGGTAGCCCACTCCATCTTCTACGCACCTCAGTACGTGGCAATTGAAGAAGGTTACTTTCAGGAAGAAGGCATTGACCTGACCCTGGTCAACGGCTTTGGCGCAGATAAAACCATGACCGCAGTGTTGTCCGGAGAAGCTGACATCGGCTTCATGGGAGCAGAAGCTTCCATCTATGCTTATCAGGAGGGGGCCAATGACCCCGTCGTCAACTTTGCGCAGCTCACTCAGCGGGCCGGCAATTTTCTTGTAGCCCGGGAAGAAATGCCGGGATTTACCTGGCAGGATTTAAAAGGCAGTGAAGTCCTCGGAGGAAGAAAAGGCGGAATGCCGGAGATGGTCTTTGAGTATATTCTCAAACAGAACGGAATCGATCCTCAGACAGATCTGTCCATCGATCAAAGTATCGATTTCGGTTCTACCGCTGCCGCATTCTCCAGCGGCCAGGGTGATTTTACCGTTGAATTCGAGCCAAGCGCCACCAGTCTGGAATCCGAAGGCAAGGGATACGTTGTCGCCTCCCTGGGAGTGGACAGCGGTTATGTGCCCTACACGGCATTTTCTGCGAAACAAAGCTACCTGGAAGAGAATCCGGAAGTAATCCAGGGATTTACCAATGCGCTTCAAAAAGGCATGGACTTCGTCCAGACTCACACACCTGAAGAAATCGCCGCTGTGATCGAACCGCAGTTTACAGATACAGATCTGGAGACCATCACAACTATCATCACCAGGTATTATGAACAAGACACCTGGGCGGAGAATCTGATCTTCTCCGAGGAAAGCTTTGATCTTCTCCAGGATATTCTGGAAGGCGCAGGCGAACTTGATGAGCGCACTCCTTACAAAAAACTGGTGAACACTGAATTCGCGCAGAAAGCAGCGCAGTAAACTTATCTGCAAAAAACGGCTCTGCCTGTCGGCAGAACCGTTTCTTTGCAGGATGATCCAGATATTTTATTTCTCAGCCGGCACATAGACAACTGCTACCGGTGACAGATCTTCAAAGTGCTGTGTAATTGCCTTCTCCTTATAATCGATCTTCTCCGGTTTCAGAATTTCCCACACTTCTCTGACTGTACTGTAATGAAGGACACGAATCTCTCCGATTCCTTTTTTCAGATTCGGAACCTCCCAGGTCAGAGTTACGTCTTTGAGGTCTTTCATGATCTGGCCGGTGGCAAGGTCAACAATTGAAAGATCCTGAATGGTTGTGAGCAGTTCCAGCGCTTCCACATCAATTTTGTCGTCCTTTGCTACAACCAGATCCTTATCTTTCAGGATCTCCTGTAATTTCTCCGGCTCTTTATTGATGTCATTGATCAGATCAAGGACCTCTTTCTCAAGATCCAGATCCTCAAGCTTTGTCTTAAATTCCGCTTTATACTGAGTCGGATCTGCCTTCTCGCCGTTAATGGTGAACTCCTGGGATACCGTACCGTTTTTGGTAGGGCTTGGTGCAGCCATCACAGCCGCCGCAGTCATAACAACGGTCAGACAGCCTGCAATGATTCTTACTAATCCTTTTTTCATAGTATTGCCTCCTGTTTTATTGTGCTTTATAGAATACCTCCAGTATCAGTTCCTGCAATTTGCTCTCATCGATGTAGTACTCATCATGAAAAAGGCCTTTCTCCTGCGTTCCTTCCACGACTATGTAATCCTCATCCGCGGAGAACTCATAATTCATAAGCATTTCCGCGAAATCAGTTACTTCGTCCACTGAGATGTTCGTCACCAGCTGTGGCAGTAAGCTGGATGCCCTTGCCACCGTGCCATTGAAGTCCTCCTGCAATTGTTCCCTCAGCGTGTTGATATACCCTTCGATATAAGCCTGCTGCCGCAGCATACGCGATGTATTCGAGAAATCCACATCCGTGTCTCTGGATCTTACAAACAACTCCGCGTTTTCCTCTGTGATCGTCAGTGTGCTGCCTTTTTGATACTCTGCTCCAAGACTTGCCAAACTGTCATCCGGGACCACAATATCGAAATCCCCTGCCAGGCTTTGAAACTGGTCGAATGCTGACAAATTTGCTCCCACATAATATACAATGGGAATATCCCACAACATTTTGGAAACCGCCTCGCAAGTCAACAGACAGCCCCTCTCCTGTGTGGATCCATAGGAAGATGCCAACGCAAGATGCTGTTCCTCCCAGCCCAGCGATTTTCCGCCGGCGTCAAAGATTCTGATCGGCACCATAGCATCACGGGAGATAGACAGAATTTTGATTCTCTCCTCCTCCCGGTCCAAAACCATCAGATCAATCACATCCGACTGGGCAACAGACTCATCCGTAGTGTCAATCCCCATGCACAGCAGCGTGAGTAAATTGGTATTATAATCAAATTGTCTGCCGTCAACCTCCACATGTCTGTAAGCACGCTCATTGCTCTGGGAGATCTCCCTCTCCTCTTCCTCGGGCCACATGGCCCACAGCGCCACAGCCACAGCTACAGCCGCCAGCAGGACAACACCAATTTTTAATCCAAACCGTTTATTCTTTTCCATATTCGTAATTCTTATATTTTTTATAGTAATAATGAGAGCCCTTCTGGTTCTTCTTTACCCGGTTGAGAACCACGCCCAGAACCTTCCCTCCATTTTGCTCAATCTTCTGCTTTACCCGTCTTGCCTCTTTCGTCTTCACAAAATCATTCCGGACTACCAGAAGAGTTCCGTCCGCATGTCTGCTGATGATGGTCCCATCCACCAGATTTCCAATGGGAGGCGCGTCAATGATAATGTAGTCATAGGCCTCCTTCAGCGTCTCCAACAGCCCTTCGAACCTGGCGCTCGACAAAAGCTCCGAAGGATTCGGCGGACAATTTCCGCTGAAAATAATCGATAAATTCGGGTCTGATGTCCGGTATACAATCTTCATACTCTGCTTTGACAGATACTCGCTGACTCCATGAATCTCATCTGTCACTCCCAGCCGGGCCGCAAGACAGGATCTGCGCATATCACAGTCTACCAAAACCGTATTCTTCCCCAGCCCCGCAAAGCTTTTGGCAAGTTCCAGCGAAATCGTAGACTTTCCTTCGTTTGGAATTGTACTGGTCAGCACCACAGATTTGACCTCTTCGCTGTACAGAATATTCGTACGCAAAGTTTTGATCGCCTCTGCAGCCTCATACTCCAACTCCTCCTTCGGTAATACAATCTTTGCCTGCATGTTGTCTATCCTTTCCTGCGATTTTTTCTATGATCCTTTTTCGACATACTGCCATTCTCCGGAATACTGCAGAATACCGGAACTCCCAGTGCCTTCACCACATCGTCTTCTCCGCAAATCTGATCATTCACAATGTACCGAAGAGCCAAAACAGCCCCCACCAGAAAAGCACCTGCCAGCGCGCCCATCGCCAGATTCTTTGTCTTTGACGGAGATACCGGCTGATTGTTGGCAACTGCCTCCTCAATCAAATATGGTTCCTTGGCATCAATCTCCTTGACACTGTCCATTCCCACCTGGACAAGAGTGTTCACAATCTCACTGGCTCTCTCGGGATCTTCGTCTTTTAGTTCCACTTTCAGAATACGGGTATCCGTAGGATTTGAAAGCTCGATTCTCGTCTGAAGCTCCTGATAAGTCATGTCAAGATTCAACTTCTCAATGACTTCTTCGAGAATCGGACGGCTGGTGAAAATAACCTCATAATCATTTGTGAGTTCTGCCCCGATCTGCAGATCCTGAATGGAGGTGATCGTGTTGCCTGCTCCCCGCATATAAATCATGGAGGAAGCCGCATACATGGGATTTACAATCTTCAGCGTATAAATACCCGAGAGCAAAACCCCTATGAGCAGTCCCAGCAGAATCATCCAGGCCTTTCTCTTAAGATAAGAAAGAAGATCTATCAGGTCAATTTCCATCTCCTCGTTAAAGTTCTCTGTCTCCATATGAAATTTTTCCTCTGCTTCTCTTAATATAGTAAAAATAAAATACCCGAGAGAACGAATATTCCCTCAAGTTGTGAATATTGTATCATTCTGTATAAACCAAGTCAATCAATGAAGCCTGCGAAGTTTTTCCATAAATATTGCTAAATATTGCAATTATGCATGATTTATCCAATTCCATACCCCGCAGGCCCGGGAAAAGCATCAGAATCACAGAAATTCCTTAAGTTTTTCGATGCTTTTTTCCTCAAACTTCCGTAAATCTTCCATCAGATCCACAACTTTCCGATCCGCATCCTGGTAATCATGCAGCCTCTTCACAGCGTCTGTCACTCCCATGGTGGAACCCTGAATCAACATCTGCGCAATATGGGAATCGCTCTTGTCCATCATGGTCTGCAGATTCATCATCAAATAGGTCTTGATCTTCTCCATGCCGCTTAATTCTTTTTTCTCACAATTTTGCTGACACAGAAGCTCTCCCGCCTTTCTTTTGAAGTCCTCATACCCCTCCAGCTGTTTTCTCAGGTGTTCTGAGAGTTTTTCATTTTTCACCATTTCCAAAAGTCTGGGCAATGTCTCAATACCCATCTGAGAATTCTGCACAACAAAATTTAAAAGTTCTGCGTTTCCATTCATATCACATTCTCCTCTCAAATTTCCTGTTGTTAGCATCTCAGAATTCCGAAAAAATATACCGTACTTTTTGATTTTATTCTCTGTTTTTCTCCCTTGTATGGAGTTCTTCTGATATAGTATGATTAGATAGAAGAAATATTCTCTGCGAGGTCACCATGAAAAGAAAAAAAAGAAAAATCTTGCTGTACTATCTTCTGTTTCTGTTGACAGCTACCGGCATTTACTGCCTTTATGCGGTTCTCTACCGAGGAAAGACAGAGCCGGACAGTCAGGCGCCGACCACAGACACAAGTGCAGCTGTATATACATTCTCACAATTTTCCCAGATCGCCGGGGAAAACGCAATCCTGGAAGAATACGGAATTCAGTATTATGACCATTCTCCTGTCAGCGACACCTATATCATCCCAGGTTTGAACGGCACCAGAACCTGTTCTCCAGCTGGAGAGTCTGCTTCCTGTACTTCCATGACGCCCCAGGGGCTGGCTGTCACAGAAGATTATCTGTTCATCAGTGCATATTGTCATACCAGACAGCATAACTCCGTGCTCTACATGATAGATAAGCATTCTCATACTTTTATCAAAGAGATTATTCTCCCCGGCCGAAACCATGCCGGAGGCCTCGCCTACGATCCGATTCATCAGAATCTGTGGGTATCCGGTCGTGAACGAGGCGTGGCCCAAGCCAATTATTACTCTCTGGAAGCCTTGGAAAATTACTCGTATGAGGAATACCATACTCCCCTGGAATACACAGAAAAGTACTTCCTGTATGGAATCACCCGCGACTCTTTTCTCGCCTATTATGACCATGCACTCTACGTTGGTTTTTTCACCACAGATGCTGACAGTGTCATTGAGAAATTTGCCATCAGTTCCGACGGTGGGCTTGTGGAGACCCTGGACCGGGAATGGGGTCTGAATATGAGAGTCCCCGTGGCAGAAGATATCTCCATGATCTCCGGAAAAGCCCAGGGAATTGCTTTCCGTGATGACCAGCTTTTGATCTCCCAGTCCTATGGAATCTTTCCCTCCCAGCTACGCATCTTTGACCACCTGTCAGCTTCTTCTCTGAGAGATCCTCACGCGACATGGAGTTTCTCTTTTCCGTGCCAGATGGAGCAGATCTATGTGGATGGAAATGATCTCTATCTCCTGTTCGAATCTGCGTCCTACAGCTATCGTGCTTATGTTCCCACAGTGATAGACCGGGTAATCAAAATCAGTCTGGATTTCATCCCTTGATTTTCTCAAGGCAGACAAAAAGCTGCGCACTCCTCGATGGACATGCACAGCTTTTTGCTTTCACAGAATCGTGTTCTTAATCAGACTTTATCCGGTCAAACATTACAGTTTCGTATATCCGAAGCTGTTCACCAGAGCGTCAATCTTCACCAGACTCTTGCAGAGTTTGCACTCTGTGCTCTTATAAGTGCAGTAATTCGGAATATCTTTCTGCTGGAAAATGGAGTTCACCTCCACACCTGCCACCTTGCTGACCGCACTGAAGATGGCTGAGACTCCGCGGATCACACCGCCATAATAAAGAATACTCTCAATACCGCTCTGCAGCGTTTTTCCAGTAGTAATAGATCCCATAAGAATAATACAGTTCTTTCCCTTAATCATCGGCTGCAGATTGTCCCGGAACAGAATCTGTCCCTGGCTGCTGTACTCCGGCGATGTCACATACATGGTCTGGTGGGCATTCATGGAATGCACCCCTGCATTGGTCAGCTCCTCAGCCAGAAATCCTCCCACAACCTCCAGACGATCCATGCACACAATGGTATCAACCGGCGTGGAGACCTGATATTTCTTCGCCAGTTCCTTCGCCACTGCCTGGGCCTCAGACACCCTGGAACGCATCGTCGTCATGTCCAGATAATGAGTAATATGTGACTGCGGAGTTGCAAAATGCCCCGGAATTACACGGAGAACAACATTTGGATTGCCTTTTGCGTTAATTTTTACTGTCTTCCCTTCCATAACTAACCTCCCTGTACATATTTGCTGGGTCCATTATAGCATCAGTTTCTGTTTTTCGTCAAACTGACAAGAAACCAAAAAAATCTTTGTCAATTTCGAATCTAGATTCCTTGGCCCTTGTCTTATATACTAATAGCAGATGTTAACCAAGCACTTAATTAGCAGAAAATCATTGGAGGAACATAAAATGGCAAGTTTATCATTATCTCACATTAACAAAACTTATCCGAACGGCTTCGAAGCTGTAAAAGATTTTAACCTGGAAATCGAAGACAAAGAGTTCATCATCTTCGTAGGACCATCTGGATGTGGTAAATCCACCACACTTCGTATGATCGCAGGTCTGGAAGATATCACAAGCGGAACCCTGAAAATCGGCGATAAAGTAGTAAACGATGTAGAGCCGAAAGACAGAGATATCGCCATGGTATTCCAGAACTACGCTCTGTATCCTCATATGACTGTATATGACAATATGGCATTTGGTCTGAAACTGAGAAAGACTCCGAAGGATCAGATCGACAAGATGGTTCGTGAAGCTGCAAGAATCCTGGATCTGGAGAAACTGTTGGATCGTAAACCGAAGGCTCTGTCCGGTGGTCAGAGACAGCGTGTTGCTATGGGACGTGCTATCGTGCGTAATCCGAAGGTCTTCCTGATGGACGAGCCGCTGTCAAACTTGGACGCAAAACTTCGTGTGCAGATGCGTATTGAGATTTCCAAACTTCATCAGAGATTGGGAACTACCATTATCTATGTAACTCATGACCAGACAGAGGCTATGACCCTTGGTACCAGAATCGTTGTTATGAAAGACGGTATCGTTCAGCAGGTTGATACTCCTCAGAATCTGTATCAGAAACCAGGCAACCTGTTCGTTGCAGGATTCATGGGATCTCCGCAGATGAACTTCCTGGATGCAACACTTTCCCAGAAAGGAAATGATGTATTCGCAAAAGTTGGTACTCATGAGGTTCTTGTACCTGCTTCCAAAGCAAAAGTTCTGAAAGACAAAGGATATATCGGAAAAACTGTTATTATGGGTATTCGTCCTGAGGACATCCATGATTCAGAAATGTTCCTGGCTTCTTCTCCTGACACAGTTATGGATTCTACCATTAAAGTATATGAACTGCTGGGTGCAGAAGTATTCCTGTACTTCGACATCGACGGTACTCAGGTTACCGCACGTGTAGATCCTCGTACCACAGCTAAGACAGGTGATCCAATCAAATTTGCTCTGGATATGGAGAAAGCTCATTTCTTCGACAAAGAGACAGAACTGACTATCACCAACTAATTATAAGCATTCACCCACAGGGCTGCTGCATAATTGTGGCAGTCCTGTTTTTATTTAGAAAGGATGTGCTTTCTTGAATCTATTCCAAATTTTACAGAAGGTCCTGAAAGAATGGAATGAAATCAGCCACCTGGACTTTTGCCTTTTGACCCCGGATCTGGAGGTCTATATTTCCACCACGGACCGCCGGCTTCCCTCCATACAGAAAATGCAGAATTTTCTGTCCGATGACTTCATGGTCAGCCTGGCGAACTCCTCGCTCCATCTTTTTAAAATTTATTCCGGCGAAACGCTGACCTATCTCCTCATCGTGTGGGGCGGCGGAACCTCCGCTCACACCATCGGCGAGCTGGCAGTCTGCCAGATCTCCTCTCTGATCGAAGCCCACAGAGAGAAAACCGACAAAAATATTTTCATGCAGAATCTGCTGCTGGGTAACTATTCCCAGATGGACGCGTTTAACCGTGCCAAAAAACTTCATATCTCCACCACCTCCCGGCGTGCAGTCTTCCTCATCGAAACCAAGCAGGCGCAGGGAGAGGAAGTTATCACAATGGTGAAAAACATTTTCTCCGCCAGGACAAAAGATTTCATCACTTCCGTCAATGACCAAAATGTCATCCTGGTCCGGGAGCTGCAGGCGACTGACACGCAAAAAACCTTGCACGATACAGCCCGAATGCTGGTGGATATGCTGAACACAGAAGCTATGACAAAAGCATGGGTCTCCTACAGCAATCCCGTAGCTTCGCTGGATCAGCTCACAAAAGCTTATAAAGAAGCAAGCACAGCTTTGGAAGTGGGAAAAATCTTCTACAGTGAGAAGAATACTTTCGGCTACAATCAGCTGGGAATCGGACGTCTGATCTATCAACTCCCCATTCCCATCTGTGAAATTTTCATAAAAGAAATTTTCAAGGAAGAGAGTCTGGACTCTCTGGATGAAGAGACTCTGGTGACAATCAAAACGTTCTTTGAGAACAACCTGAATCTTTCTGAAACCTCACGCCAGTTATATGTGCACCGGAATACTCTTGTCTATCGATTTGAAAAACTGGAAAAGAAATTTGGTCTGGACATCCGCACATTCGAAGATGCCCTCACCTTCAAACTTGCCATGCTGGTCTGTGATTTTATCAAATCACAGAAAAATTCTTAAAAAACCACTCCCGCTGCTGGCGGGTTTGGCTATATTTTCTGGTCATAATTCATAAAAAATGCAGGTCTCAAACAAAGACCTGCATTTTCTCATTCCTTTCTATCTCACATGGATTTCCGCTCAGCGATCTCTGCCATCTTGGCATCATTCAGTCTGGTATCCCCATGAACCCGACTGTAGGACAGATAACCGTTCATGCGATCGATCTTCGTCAGATTCCGAGAACCGCACACCGGACACACATCCATATCCAGCTCTTCATGACCACAGTCATCACAGTACGCCAGAGAGAGGTTCACCCCTTCATAGTAACCCAGGGCCATCGCACGGCGGATCAATGTGCGGATCGCTTCTTTATTATAACTGACAGGATAGCGCACATACTGTATTTTTCCCCCATTGCACAGCTCCCAGAATCTTCCTTCCAGATCCTGTTTCTCAATCGGTGTGATGTCCTCCGTCACATGACAATGGAAGCTGTTGCTCACATACGGACGGTCTGACACGCCCTCCACAACTCCATACATTTTACGGAATTGCTCAATCTGCAGACCGCACAGGCTTTCCGCCGGCGTACCATAGATTGCGTACAGATTGCCATCTTCTTCCTTATACTGATTCACCTTGTCATTGATATATCTCAGGACTTCCAGCGCAAATGCCCCGTCTTCCCGGATTGATTTTCCATTATACAGCTCCTGCAATTCATTCAAAGCCGTAATTCCAAAGGAGGCTGTCATCGGTTTCAAGATCTTACCGATCTTCTCATGAGGCTGCAGATGTCCTCCGTAAAAGCCGCCTTCACAGTAAGCCAGCGGGTTTGTGGACGCCCTCATCTGTCCCAGATACTCGTAAGTCCGGATATGAAGATTCCGGATCATTTCCAGATAGAAATCCAACACTTCATAGAAATCCCGGCTCTCCGACCTGGATTTTGCCAGAATCATGGGAAGGTGGAGACTGACCGCACCAATATTGAACCTTCCCACAAACACTGGAACATCCTTCTCATCCGCGGGTTTCATTCCCCCGCGTTCATACCACGGGCTTAAGAAAGCCCTGCATCCCATAGGGCTTATCACCTTTCCATATTTCTTATACATGCTGGAAATATATCCCTCTCCAGACATGGACAGCCAATCCGGATACATAGTCTTGGCCGAACAGTCCAGTCCCGCCTCAAAAACATCCTCACAGCTTTTTCCTTTTCCGTGGATATTCTCATCATACAGAAAGACAATTTTGGGGAACAGCACTGGCTTTTTATGCCCCTGCTTGCCCTGGCCGCCTTTGTGAACCTCCAGCAAAGAGATCGAGCACATTTTCTCAAAAGGCTCTGTTCCCAGTCCAAGAGTCACCGTCACAAATGGATAATCTCCCCGGGACGACCCCACCGTATTCAGTTTATACTCAATTCCCTGCCATCCCTGGTCATACTCTCTTCTGACTTTGTCAAGGGCATATTCGATTGCCCTCTCCTCTCTGCCCTCCCAGGTCGGCTCAGAATACTTCAGGAACTCTCTTACATACTTGTCATAACTTTTCTTCGCATAGGGAGCCAGAATCTTGTCCACCTCAGGGACTGTAAAGCCCCCATATTGCTGCGCCGCGGTGCTCAGAATAATATCTCCCATCACATCAAAGGCCGTGTCCAGCGTCTTCGGTTCATTGTACCACACATTTCCCATCTCAAAGCCGCCCTTTAGCACAGCCGCCACATCAAACAGACAGCAGTTCATGGTATCCAGCCTCGCAGACTGATCGTGGATGTAGATATATCCATCCTTGCAAGCCTGCAGTTCATTTCGATTCATGAAAAACTTCCGGTACAATTCCTTATTCAGCTCATTAAAAATCAGGCTCCTCTTTGTCGCAACCAAAGCACTGTCTGTGTTGGCATTGCTTTTATCGCCGATGTAACGGATAGCCTGACTCTTGGTATACACATCATCCATCATATGGATGAAATCCAGTTTATAATTTCTGTAATCCCGATAGCTCTTCGCCACCGCCGGATTTACTCGCTCCAGAGCTCCCTCCACAATGTTATGCATATCCTGGATAGGAATCTCATTCTTCCCGAGAGATTCCGCCTTCTCCGTGGCAAATCTGCAGATGAACTCTTTCTCCTCCTCTGAAAATGTATAGAGAATGCGGGCTGCGGATTTATTCACTGCCCGCACAATTTTTTCAGCGTTAAACTCTTCTCTGGTCCCGTCTTTCTTGATAATGTAAATCATGATTGCTCCTTTCAAACACAATATATAGGACTTTTCTCACTCTTTCAATCAATATCTTGTGAAGATGAGTATATCATATACCCCCTGAAATGAAAACCCCTTTTTTTTCGCGGATCCATCTTTCCATCTTTCAAACCCTTGAAAATCCGGGAAAAAATAGCCGGAAAAATTTGCTATCGAAAGAATTTCCTGCTATAATAAATCCATTATGAAAAAATAAGGAGGTTTTCACAATGTCAAATTTCATCATACCTGAATCTTATCATCCACAGTTGAATCTGCATGACACCCAGGTGGCAATCAAAACTGTCAAAGATTTCTTCCAGCAGACTCTGGCTCAGCGTCTGAATCTGCTGAGAGTATCGGCTCCTCTCTTTGTAGATCCGAAATCTGGTCTGAACGATAATCTGAACGGTGTTGAACGCCCTGTCAGTTTCGATATCAAAAATGTCCCGGGCAACAACGCTGAGATCGTTCACTCTCTGGCAAAGTGGAAACGTTACGCACTGAAAAAATATGGATTTGCCGTTGGTGAAGGCCTCTACACAGATATGGTCGCCATCCGCAGAGATGAGGATCTGGACAACATCCATTCTATCTACGTAGACCAGTGGGACTGGGAGAAAATCATCGCCAAAGAAGACCGCACCGAGAGTACACTCCGTGAAGTGGTACAGTCCATCTACAAAGCCCTCAGAAAAACTGAGAAGTACATGGCCATTCAGTATGACTATATCGAAGAAATTCTCCCAAAAGATATCTTCTTTATCACCACGCAGGAATTGTTAGACCTCTATCCGGACTGCACCCCTAAGGAGAGGGAATACCGAATCACCAAAGAAAAAGGAGCTGTCTTCCTGATGCAGGTGGGCAAGACACTGAGCAACGGCGAGAGACACGATGGACGTGCTCCGGACTATGACGACTGGGAACTGAATGGAGATATTCTGGTATATTATCCTGTCCTGGATATTGCTCTGGAACTTTCCTCCATGGGAATCCGCGTGGATGAAGAGTCTCTGGACCGCCAGCTCACTTTGGCAGGCTGCGATGACCGCCGCCAGCTGGATTTCCAGAAAGCGATTCTGAACAAAGAGCTTCCCTACACCATCGGCGGAGGAATCGGCCAGTCCCGTATCTGTATGTTCTTCCTGCGCAAAGCGCATATCGGAGAAGTACATGTCTCACTCTGGCCGGATGATATCCGCAAGACCGCACAGGAGAATCAGATCCCGCTTCTGTAACACCGCAAAATATTCCAGGATTTGATCCTGCAAAAAAGCCCGCCCGGCACTCTGTCCCAAAGACAGACTGCCGGGCGGTTTTCTCACGGAAGGGTGTACACCAGCACTCCCACCATTATAATCAGATTTCCAATCACCTTTCTCTTCGTAAATTTCTCCCTGAGCAAAAACCAGGAAAAAAGCATCACAAACACATAACTGAAGGTATCGATCACAGCCCCGTATTTCATATCCACTTTTGTGTAGGCATAGGTATTCACCAGTAGGACGCCAAAAAAGATGCCATAGGCAAGAATCACCTGCCAGTTCAGATACTCCTCGATCCATTTCTCATAAGTCTTATTGGCACTTTTTTTCAGAAGAACCTGGGAAACTCCTGTGAGAAATGTCATGGCAAACATAAGCAGCATATAAGGACTCATGCCCTCTCCTCCTTTCGTGCTTCCGGTCCCTGTGTGCTCACAATCATCACACCCACAAAGACAATCAAAAGGCCAAGGATGTTCCTGGCTGTGAGATTTTCATGAAAAATCATCACAGCCCACACCTGGCTCCAGATCAGGTAGACCGTTCTGTTCGCATAGGCTACATTCAGCTCAAATCTTCGAATCACTTTCTGCCAGGCCAGTGCGTAGACGAAACAGTTGAGAAGCATCAAAAATAAAAAGACATACAGCCAAATACTCCAGATTCCTTTCTTATTGAACTGGACAGATGCCAGCTTGGAAAATACACTGGTAAATGAAAACAGCATAATGTTCAGGTGCAGCAGTATATAATCTTTTATTTTCCCCATAATTCCTCCAGCGTTCGATGATCAATCTCAATGCATTTTTCCACTCTTTGGATCACTTCATCCAGCTCTTCTTCCCTCTTAGTCCGCGCAATCACATGGCCAATCCGATCCGTTCCGTTCTCCATGGCAGACACGGAATGTCCCACTGGGTAGTCCAGTTGAACCTCCACACCCTCTTCCCGGATCTTCCGGATTCCCTCATGATCAATATCGGTGATCTTTCCCCCTCTGGGGCTCACCAGCAGCTTCGCCATACAAGGAGTGTGCTCTCTCTCTTCGAAGGAAACAGGCTCTCCCAACGCATTGCGGATCATTTTTTCATAGAAATCAAATCCATAGTGGATCCCAATCAGTTCGGGAATACAGGTGGCTCCGGTACGTCCGCCAATCTCAACAATCCACGCTTTCTGATCCCGCACAAAGACATCCGCATTCACCGGGCACTGATCCATCCCAGCCGCCTCCACCGCCAGCTGCATCTGACGGGAAATCTCTTCCAGAGTTTTGGCATCCTCCTGAAGCGGAAAACCGTGTCCCATGGGAACCGTAATCTTCTCTCCCTGATACACAAATTTCTCATGAGGCGCCAGAAATACCAATTTCCCATCCTGCACAAAACCGTCCACGCCGATCTCTCGTCCACCAAGAACTTCTTCCACCAGGACATAAGGCACTCTTGAGCCGCTCACCGCTTCCTGAAAAGCGTTCTCCACATCCTCTCTCTTGGACACTTTCAGAATTCCCCGGCTCCCTGAACTGTCCACCCGTTTCACAATCACAGGAAATCCGATCTCCTGTGCCGCCTCTTCGGCCTCTTTTGCTGAAAAGACTTTGCGGTACCTGGCAGCGCGCACCTGTTTTTTCTGAAAAGCCTCTTTCATCAAAGCCTTGTCTGTGACAATCCGTGCAGCTTCGCGGGGAATTCCAGGGAGTCCCATTTTTTCACAGACATAACCAATTGTGACGACAGCCACATCCGTGCCGGAGGTACAGATCCCATCAATCTGCTCTTTCCTGGCGGCCTGATAAATACCTTCACAGTCCCTGGTGTCCAGCAAAAAGACGCGGTCTGCATACTGAAAGCCAGGATACTCCCCCGGAACACTCACCACCAGGGTTTGAAGCCCCATTTCCTTTGCTTTTTTTATCAACGGAACCTGGTAAATTCCAGCTCCCAGAATCATTAATTTCTTCAACCTTTGTCTTCCTTCTTTTTAAGATTTACAGTCTCTCTGATAATATACTGAGGTGTGTTATTCAAAGATAAGATCATCTTTCCCAAATATTCACCGATGATTCCCAATACCATCAAAACCAGCCCGAAGAATACAACCATGATGCAGATCGTCGATGACCATCCCACTGTGATATCCGGATTCAGAATCTTGTGTATGATGATCACCAGGGCAGCCAGAAAACCTCCGCAGGCAGAAACTCCGCCAAGAACAGAGGAAATTCTCAGAGGAATCACAGAATAATTCCAGTACGCCAGCCACAGACGGATTAGTTTCTTCAGCGTATAGTTGGAAGTCCCCACTTCCCTCTTAAAATGCTCCACCTCCACATTGCCAATATTATGAGTTGTGCGGTAGAAGATTCCATCCACATAAGGATTGTAGCTGGTATATTTAATCACTTCATCCCTGACAGCCCTTGTAATCATCCAGAAATTGCTTGATACAATCTCTTTTGGCCGGTTTAGAAGAATCCTGGAGCTGACTTCATTCAGCTTGCTGGAAAAATTTTTCAAAAAAGAATTCTTCTTTTTCGGATAGCATCCATAGACCAGATCATAGCCTTCCTCCATCTTTCCAATCAGCTTATGGATCTGGGAAGGATGTGTCTGCATATCATCGTCCATTCCCAGTACATAGTCTCCCTTGGCATAATTCATAGCCGCCATCAGAGCATTATGCTGTCCGAAATTACGCATCAGATTAATACCATGCACTTCCGGATAATCTTTCGCAAGACTGCGAATCTCCTCAAACGTTTTGTCTTTGGAGCAATCATTGACCAGTACAAATTCGCAGTCATACTTTTCTATTTTTCTGAATTCTTCCATGACCATCTCTACCACTTTCCGGATCGTGGCTTCGGAATTGTAGCATGGAATTACAATTGACACCAACATTTCAAACATCCCCGTTTCCCAGGCAGTCATAAAACAGCGGTGCTCCTCCTGTATGTATAAACAGAATCTGACTGTCTGTAATCTTTTTTTCTCTCAGATATTCCTTCATACCCCAGAATGCCTTTCCCGTGTATGTGGGATCCAACGGTATTCCATTCCGGCAGAATTCCTCTCTGATCACCTGCATAATCTCAGAATTATATTTGCCGTATCCCCCTGCCTTATACTGACACAGAAGATGAATTTCCGCCTCACTTCCCTCCCGGAGAGGAATGCCTTTTCTCTGGAAATAATCCTGTATTCCTTGCCAGATCACCTGCCTTGCCCGCTCATTCTCCCGGGATGAAATCAGAATTCCCATAATATGACGTTGATCCTGCTTCAGAAGATGCCCGCTGATCAGACCGCTCTGAGTTGCCCCTGTTCCTGACGGAAAGAAAATATAATCAAAGTGTATCCCGTTTTGAGCTTCGTAGGAGCAGATCTCATCATAGGCATTCACATATGCCTGCACCGGCACCCCTTCATTTCCAGTTCCGTATTTATTTCCATAAATATAGTAAGGACGATACCCCTTACCTTTTAACATCTCCATGGTTTCTTCCACTGTCTGCGCAATCTGAGACTTCTCACAGGGAATCACATGTGCGCCGAACCACCGCATCAGTCTGCTGTTGTTCGTCTCCCGGCGCTCCTCTCCTTCCTCCCGGGAACTGATCATATAACAGGGAATGTTCCTGGAATAGCAAAGATTGGCCAGAACACGGCACAGATTCGATCTGCTGTTTCCGTAGACCACCATACAGTTTTTTTCCTGCCTTCGCATATCACAGAAAAATTCCCATCCAATTCTCACCTTATTCCCGCCCAGGGAAAAAGGAAGAAGATCTTCCCGCATCATATAAACCTGATTATCTCCGATATCAAAATATCTCAGAGGCTCGATTCTGCTGCTTTCCATTTTTCTACCCTTTTCATTCTCTTTTTTTCCTAACTATTATAGGAGATTTTCCCGGCGTATGCAAGAAAAAGCTCCGGCGGTTTTATCTCCGCCGAAGCTTTTTAAGATTCTCTCTGTTTTTATTGTACTGCCGGGTCTGTCGGATCATAATTCTGTGATCCTGGAATCCAGATCCAACCTGGTTTTCCAAACGGATCGTTCAGATTATCGCCGATGGTAATCTTAGCCCCGTTACAGTTATTCCATACCCAGAGGGCGTCGCGCACACAGGTACGGATACATCCATGGGATGCCGGCTGTCCGAGAAGATCGAACTCTGCCGCCGGAAGGCTATAGCTATTTGGCGCAGATCCTGCCACAGAGTGAATGAAGATTCCTCCCTGGCCTGCACCCACCACATGGCTTGCATACTGTCCATAAGACGGTCCCATCAGAAGCTGCCATCTTCCAGCACGGCTCAGGGTGTAAGTTCCGGTCGGGGTCGGAGTCTCAGCCTTTCCTACGGATACACGGATCGCCTTCACCGGTGTGTTTCCGCTCTGATTGTAAATAGTCATAACACAGGTGGTTCTGTTTACCTTCACACTGTAAGGTCCTTTGATCTCATCGCTGACATCCAGCTTCAGCCAGCCATCTGCTTTGAAATGGAATTTCAGTCCATCAATGGTCTTCCACTGATTCTTGACGAATTTTCCTGTCGTCGGGTCGATATAGCGGAAGCCATCTCCTTCTTTCTCACCCAGATAAGTCTTCACCCATCCGGTCTGCCATACTCCAGTGCTGTCCGCATAGCCCCATTTTCCTTTGTACTTACTGTTGGAGCCTGTATACTGTCTGGACTGGTTCTTCATCATAGAACCGTCATCATAGATGAAGTAGTAAATCTTTCCGCCGATTGTGTGCCATCCACGATATAGCTTACCAGATGGATATGCGTAATATTTCTTAGAACCGCTGGTGATCCATCCGTCTTTCACCATTGTACCGTAGCATTTTGTCTTCGTAGCCGGTTTGAAGTAATAGAGTGTATTTCCTACTTTATATACACCCATTGCCATCACACCATTGGGCTTGATATAACGGGAACCCTGCCAGCCGTTTTTCTTCATTTTACCTTTGTTGGCACCGCTCTTATAATAGTAAGCCCAGCACACACGGTCCGGGTCACTCGGCAAATCAATACTCTGCCATCCCGTCTTAATATATCTCGCATAAGTATTGTCAAAATAATACCAATCCTTGGTGTCTGGAACCATATACCATCCATTGCGGTAATTGCATCGAACACCGGATGCGGAGAAGCAGTACGCTCTCACCTTGCCGGAAGAATTTCTTACTTTTCCAAGGGTGCTGCGATACAGATGTCCCTTATTATCCACACCATAATATTTTCCCGGACGGTTGAATGTTCCAACCACCAGCTTGTCATGCTCCACATAGCCGTTCGCAGTCAGGAAATACCATGGGTCATCTCCCATATCTCTGTCCGGCGCATTCACACAGGACTCAATCTGGCGAAGCTCGTACATGGTCTGATTCCACATGTACTCTGCCCCCTCATAATACTGACCGTCTGTCTGTTTCTTCAGTTCCTCGCCATCCAGGCTCAGACCGAAGTACTGGTATCTGGATGCAGTCGCTCCGCTGGCCACTTTTGTCGGAAGGTAAACCCATCCTTTCATCAGATAACCTTTGTGTCCGTCTGCAGTCTCCTCCTCACTTCCGTAGAAGTAACTCTCAATACCATTGTACGGGTTGGCCACTGCAAATCTTCCAGTCTGAGGCACGCAGTCATCAGTCAATGCATAATATCTCTCACCGATCTTGAAGATGGTATTGCCCGGATCTTTCTGCTGTGCTTTCAGCTCATCCAGTGTCAGTCTTTTTCCTGTGGTCTCATCGTAATAATTCCACTTCTCATTCCGCCATACCCATTTGTCGGTCTGAATGCTTCCCACAGCAGATGTCTCAGGAGATACCTGCGCATCCAGTGTCATGAGCTCGCTTTTTTCAATCACATCCGTGGAATTATCTTCTCCGGCTCCCAGGAAATAGTATGTTCCATCCTCTTTGGGAAGCCCTGTCTCAGATGCCTGAATCTTAGCTTCTCCAGTCACCATGTATCCATCCTGGTCAAAATAATAATAAGATGTATTCTCACCATTCTGGATTCCAATAATTCCATCATTCGCTGTGAAGTAAACTGCGTCACAGCCATCCGCATGGCAGTACAGACGATATTCTCCATTCTCTTCCTGTACCCATTCCACCTGATCTGCCGGTATCATTCCATGGGTGGCAATCAGATGTGTATGTACCACGCCTTCTGCCTCTATCTGCGTAGTCTCTGATTCTTCCGCCTCAGAAGATTCTTCACTCTCCGGTTCCTGCTCCTCAGTTGTCTCTTCCTCGGAAGCTTCCTCGGATACAAGACCGGATTCCTCTTCTTTCTGATCCTCCTGGGGCTCGTTCTCCTGCCCGTTTTCTATGTCTTCGGATTCCTCCGACGTCTCCTGATCTTTGGTCTCCTCCGGCACTTCTTTCTCATCCTCTGCGGTGAGATCCTCCATCTGAGCTTCGCTCTGGGAATCCACTGCCGCAGCTCCAACCTGAAGCACCATGGAAGAACACAGAGTCAGACTGAGGGCTACACATAAAACTTTTCTTTTCATCTTATTCCTCCTGATTATCTCCTTTTCTCTATCCTGCACAGGATAGAAGATCTCTACTCTCCCAGGCCAGCCTTAATATAACTGGTCAGATTCTCTATTGCTTCCTCTTCATCCTCTCCTTCACAAACTAATTCAATCTCATCTCCACACTTCACGCAGGCGCCCAGAACGCTGAGAACACTCTTGGCGTTGGCGGTACCGTCTTTGTAACGGAAAGTCACCATTGACTTATATTTCAATGCCTCCTTACACAAATTGCCTGCCGGGCGTAGATGCAGCCCTGTCGGATTGATCACCTGTACTTTACAACTTTTCATAACCTTTACCTCTGTTTTTACTCTGTCGTCACCTCAGTGGTTTCCGACAATTTCACATCTGCATGGACGGTACTAACTAAACTATACCCCTCCGGCAGAGTAATTTCAACCGGTATTTGATAACTTCCTGCTTCTTTTCCCGTCAGATCAATGGAAGCCTCGATATCCTTGATATCCAGTTCATCCAGCGAGCTTCCATTCTCCTGCACCCGGATTTCAATCCGGTCTGTCTCAAACACAACCTCCAGATCGGAAGGCGCATTTTCCACTGTGATATCCTTTGTAGATATGGTATAAGACCGGCTGTCCATTGGCAGTATCTCTGCCCGGATAATCAAAGTCTCGCTGGTTCCTGTGGTCAGTTCAATGCCGGTCGGCAGGAAATCTGTCAGATTGACTCTGGTATCAAAATCTTCCTTCTTGCCGGATACATCCACCTGATCTGCCGAAATCTGAATGGTATTTCCCTGAGCTTCCAGCTGGCTCAAGGCCTCATCGCTTCCGGCAACACTGATTTCACTTGGCGTCAGCGACAGTTTATCTACTTTATATCCATCTGCCGGTGTTCCCACATAGCTTGCCTCTATCTGTACGTTCGACTTCACTTTCCACAGATCAACTGTCACAGAAACTTCCGGAGACAAAATATCATATTTCAGATATTTCATCTGATTCTCTGTCAGTTCTTCCTGATTCCTGTCGATAATGGTCAGCTCTGCCTGCTCGGTCGTATCTGAAGTGATTCCTTCCACATCCACAGTCGCAACTACACGGTCTATCTTTTCAATCAAAGACTGCGGTCCGGTAATTCGAATCTTCTCCGGATTTGATTCCAACGAGCCGATCTCATACCCTTTTCCTGGCTGTGTGCCGTCTGTATCCACAGTCACGATGAACTCCTGCGTCATCATCTCCTCAATCTGAATCTCCATGTTTCTTGGGACTGACTGGGCATTGTTCGCGTCAATTCCCGGACAGTTGACTGCAATCGGCACCATCACAGGATCCGTACTCAGATCCACCACCTGCTTCAAGTCTGCTGTCGCAGTGATGTCGCTTGCCTTCAGACTCTCAACGGTCTTCCGGGTTCCGCGCACTGTCACGCTGACTCTATCCTGATCCTCCGGGATCAGACACATCATGCCGCCACTCTCTATGTACGCTTCGTTGAGTACCTGAACCGGCACATTCGGAATGGTTCTTGTCACAATCGGATTATCCACATTAACAATGATCAGCCAGATCAAGATAGCCGCTATCACAGACATGATCTTCAAAGGGATATTAGTGGTCAGACTTTTTTTCATACTTCGCCCTTCCCTTCCATAAATTGATCAATTTACTGTTATTCACAACTTTTTTATTCTGAACCTGAACCAATTGTTCCCGAAGCTGTTCCTCTGAGATGTTCCGTCTCAGCTTTCCGTTCAGTGCGGTGGACACCTCACCGGTCTCTTCTGAGACAATAATTGTCAGAGAATCACTCACTTCGCTGATTCCTACTCCTGCCCGATGTCTGGTTCCCAGCTGTTTGCTCAGTTCCATATTGTCTGACAAGGGCAGATAACAGGTTGCCGCCACAATACGGTTTCCTCTCACGATAATCGCTCCATCGTGAAGCGGCGTATTGTGCTCAAAGATATTGATCAGAAGCTGGCTGGTAATGAGAGAGTCCAAAAGAATTCCTGTTCTCTCATATTCGGACAGCACCACTTCCTGCTCTATCACAATCAGTGCTCCGGTACGGGCTTCTCCCATATCGAAACAAGCCTTCACAATCTCGTTCACTGTCTTATCTGTGAAACGTGCCTGTACTTCTTTTCCTCTGTCAAAAGGAATTACCGAGGCGATCACATTTTTCTGTCCCAGCTGCTCCAGGATTTTTCGCAGTTCCGGCTGAAAGATAATCACCAACGCCGTCACCATCACGGTGGCCACATTGTTGACAATCCAGATCAGCGTATTCATCTTAAACAGATAGATAATCACCACGAAACACAAAATTACCATGATACCCTTGAGCAGGGCATACGCTCTGGTCTGTTTGATCCAGATCATAAACTGATAAATGAAAACGGAGATGATCAGAATTTCAATAATATCAATAATTCCGATGTGCGGTAAGGAAATCTTCAATATATAATTATCCAAGAATTGACTGACACTATTCATCCTGTCCTCCTCTCTGAATTTTTATATTCACTGCCCTCTCCGGCAGCCTGAAATCATTTTCCCGACCATTCTAGAGATCTTTCAAAGATTCCTCCAGTTTCTTCTCAAAATCCACATCCATACTTTCCTCCAGAGGAAGTGCTTCCTCATTTTGCCCATTCGCCTGCCAGGAGGAGTCGATTCTCTCTGTGGAGATCTCATCCGGATGGTCTTCTCTTCTTTCTTCCCGTGACGGCGGTACGATAGCCTGAGGTTCCCATTCCTCTTTTCCGTGAGCCACCACATACTCCGCGCCGTTCTTTTTTGTCTGTTCCTGTTCCATCGGTGTCGCATTGATCTTCTTGATATTTCTCTCAGAAGTCGCAACCGTCGCCTTCGGAACCGCTTTTACATAATAATAGTATTCGTCGTCTTCATATTCGAGACGTTCTGTCCTGGTGTAATCCCCTCCGAACACAAAAAGTTCCAGGAGAATTCCAATCAAGATCGCGACCACCGTAAAAATGGCCAGCTCCAGGATTGAATTCTGAACATTCAGCAGCAGGCTTCCCATGAGCATCAGAAAAATATAGGTAACACCGCCTGCCACAATGGAAGCTCTCCACGCATAATCAAAAAATCTTGTCCGGATGCCATAGACAATCAGGATCACTGCCACGAAAGCAACCACGGTAATCCACATTTCCTGATTCCGGATCAGTCCGTCTGACAGAAGTTTGATCTTCTGAAGCATCTCTGTGTCCTGATTCTGCAGCACAGTTGCCTGTTCCTGAACCAATTCCACAAAATAATAAAAAATCACTCCGCAGCCCGCCGGGATCGCCGCAAGCGGGTTGGACATCAGGCCGCTTCCGATAGGCAGAAGCGCCGGAATGTGTATTCCCATGGCCAGCGGAGTAAAGATCATAACCACATTCATCTTGCTGCTGAAACGCAAAAACAGAATCAGCAGGAATAAAACCAGTACCAGTGCGAAAGCTGCCACTTCAATTCCCACACTGTAACAATGCCCGATCACCAGCACAAAGCTAAGATACAAAATCAGATTGACCGGCAAAATAGAGCACAGCAAGGCCAGAATCAAAACCACAAACGGATTTGTCAAGGCTGCAGTGAAACCAAGCGTAGAATTAATCCAGACAAAGCTGATAAGCGCCAGAATAAATTTCAGAATCGGAACAATATAAATCTCATATCGTCCATAAAAACTTTTAATCTTCTGCTTCACTTCTAAAAATGTTGTCATTTTCACTTCCTCCTGCTTGTCTGCCGTCCATTATTTTTCTTTTCATTTCTGCCGTACATTCTCTCCAGTTTTGTGAGCTGAATATAATACTGCTTCACACTTTTCTTGGCCCGGTGATAGCGGACAGAATACTGGACGTATGTCAGCACGGTGTAAACTGCCAGCAGAATCAGATATCCGATTACAATCACGGCAATCAAAGCCATCAGATTCATATTATTAATATGATCAATCAGATACTCTGAGAGATATCCAAGAATCACTGCAATCAGTAAAATGTATCCAATCGTCACAAGGAAAAAATTCTTGATTAAAGCCATTCCGATATAATCACTTCGATAATACTTACTGATCGGAAGATAAGTTTTTCCTGCATTGTTTTCATACATTGCCAGCTTATTCATCAGTTTTACTTTTTCTAGATTTAACATCTGAAAACCTCATTTCACTTTGTTTCTTCTGTGTTGCTGCAACTTTTTTGCATATAAAAATATTTTAGCATAAATCATAAGCGATGAAAAGGGCTTTTTCAGTTCCCTTTTCCTACGCAAACCGTCAGAAAATAAATTTTTTCGACTCCGTGAAGACGTGCCTGCAGGCTTACCGCATCCATTGTACTTCCGGTTGTATACACGTCATCGATAATCAAAAGAGAGGACACCTTCCAGTCTCCTGGAAGCCCCACAAAAGAGTCCCTAAGATTCTTTCTTCTCTGGGATGCTCCCAGATTTTTCTGTGCAGCTGTTGGCTTCGTTTTTTTCACATAACCTTGCAGGCAGGGAATCTTCAGCTCTTCCGCCACAATTTCCGCAAGATATTCAGCCTGGTCAAATCCTCTCATTCTTTTCTTTTTTGGGTGTATGGGCACAGCCAGAACCGCCTGGGGATGCCAGCGGGCCAATTCTTTTCTTCCATAATATAACAGAGCTTTTCCATAGAAATCCCCATACTCCCGTCTCCCGCCATCCTTATACTTCAGAATCGATCTGCGCATGACCTTGTCATAAGGAAAAATCCCCCGCCCTTCATCAAATTCATGACTTCGGTTCTGGCAATCCCAGCACAGTTCTTCTTCCTCATACTCTATACTCTTTCCACATTTCTTACACCGAGGCTCTTCCACTGGCCTCAGGCTTTTTAGGCAGTCAGGACAGATCAAGCCGTTCTGATCCTGAAGCACCCGATGACAGATCGGGCAACAGCGAGGATACAAAAGGTTCAGTGCTTTTTCCCCATACCGTTCCCATCTTTTCTTCTCTATATCTTCATCTCCTTCAATTCCTCAATGCGCGCATCCAGAGAACTGTATCTTCTCTGCTGCCTCTCATTACGTATCATGGCCTGGAAGGTCTCCTCACTCCCCACCACCGTCACACACTTTCGCGCTCTTGTGACTGCTGTATAGAGAAGATTCCGGTTCATCAGCATCCTAGGCCCATTTAAAAGCGGAATCACAACTGCGGGATACTCACTTCCCTGGGATTTGTGGATGGTAACCGCATAAGCCAGCTCCAGCTCATCCAGCTGCTTAAAGGAATACTCTACAAACTTACTCTCCTCAAACTCCACCGTCACCATCTCCGCAAATTCATTGATCTCACGCACGATTCCCACATCACCGTTGAAGACTCCCACTCCTTCATCCACAGGGATTCCATACTTGCCCCGTATTTCCCATTCCAACTGATAGTTATTCTTCACCTGCATGACCTTATCGCCCTGCCGGAACAATCCGCCGGAAGTCTCCTTTTCCTTTTTCTCCGGGGAAGGCGGATTCAAATAATGCTGTAAAATCTGATTCAGCCTTTCCACTCCCAGCAATCCTTTTCTCATAGGGGTGAGCACCTGAATCTCTGTCGGCTCTGCCTGCACATACGGCGGCAGTTTCTCCTGGATCAGCGCAATCAGCACGCGGACAATAATGTCCGCATTGTATCTTTTCAGAAAGAAAAAATCTCTGCTCTTGTTGTCCAGCACAACTTCCTGGCCGGCATTAATCTTATGAGCATTTACAACAATATCGCTCTGACTTGCCTGACGGAATATTTTATTGAGTTCCACCACCGGGAAAGCATGAGAATGTATGATATCCCGCAGAACATTTCCAGGTCCCACACTGGGCAGCTGATCCACATCCCCCACCAGTATGAGTCTCGTTCCCACCACAATAGCGCTGAGCAGAGAATGAATCAGGTGAATATCCACCATAGACATCTCATCAATGATAATAACATCCGACTCCAGTGGATTCTGTTCATTTCTCTCAAAGTGAACTCCCTGTTCTTCCTGTCCCATTCCTGACAGTTCCAGCAATCTGTGTATCGTCTGCGCCTCATGCCCTGTCGTCTCTGTCATCCGCTTCGCAGCCCGTCCGGTGGGGGCCGCCAGTGCAATTGTCAGACCCTCCGCCTCAAAAAAGCGGATGATGGTGTTGATCGTGGTGGTCTTTCCAGTCCCGGGCCCTCCGGTCAGAATAAACAAACCATTCCCCGCTGCCTGCCGGACGGCTTCTTTTTGCATTTCATCCAGGACAATTCCCTCTGTCTGTTCGATCCGGCTGATATTTTTCTCCACCAGCACAGGATTCTCAGGGCAGCGGACATTCAGTTCATTCAACATGCGCGCTGTGTTAAGTTCCAGATAATAATACTGGCTTCCATAGACCAGCTGCTGCTCTTCCTGTTCCTTAATCACCACTTTTCTCTCAATGGCAAGATCCATGAGATGTTTTTCCATATACTCGGCGTCCACTCCGAGAATCTCCTCCGCCCTGGACAAAAGCTGTTCCTTGGGCAGATAGACATGCCCTTCCCCCACAGCCTGCAGAAGTGTATATAAAAGGCCGCTCCGTATGCGGTAATCCGAATCTGTGTGGATGCCAATCCGCGCGGCGATCTCATCGGCAATCTTAAATCCGACTCCCTCAATATCCTCGGCCAGACGGTAAGGATTCTCCTGAAGAATTCCAAATAATTTCTGCCCGTATTTCTGGTAAATCTTCGCCCCCAGATTCAACGAAATCCCATACTTCTGCAGAAACATCATCGCCTGCCTCATGTCTGCTTTCTCCACGACCTGCGCAGCGATCTCTCTGGCTTTCTTCTCACTGATCCCCTTGACTTCCGCCAGCCTCTCCGGCTCTTCCTCCACAATCCGGATTGTGTCATTTCCAAATTTTCGGACAATACGTGCTGCCAGAGCAGGCCCGATTCCTTTGATTGCCCCGGATCCCAGATATCGTTCCATAGCCAGAGAGTCCTCCGGCGCTTTGATTTCAAAAGCCTCTACCTGAAACTGCTCCCCGTAAGTCGGATGATTCACATAATGACCGCTGGCCTCGATCATCTCCCCCTGAGAAATATACTGAAAATTCCCCACACAGGTGATTTCTTCATTCTCCTTTACCAGAGACAACACTGTATATCCATTGTCTTCATTTCGAAATATGATATGATCTATGTACCCACTGACTGTCTCCTGCATATTCTCCTCCTAATTCACTCCGGATAATGAAACTGGCTGCTGCGAAATCCCAGACTTCTTCCGCAGCAGCCACTCTCTTCTCACATCATGCGGGACGCAAACTCCGCATATTTTCCTGTTCCCTCCGCCACAACCAGCGTGGGATTCTCCGCTATCATCGTATTGATTCCTGTCTTCTGTTCGATCAGCTCTTCCATCCCGTGCAGCAGTGCTCCTCCCCCGGTCAGCACAATGCCCCGGTCCACAATGTCAGCCGCCAGCTCTGGCGGGGTTTTCTCCAAGACACCATGTACCATCTCCAGGATATGGGAAGTCTCTTCCTGGAGAGCTGAACGTATTTCTTCGGACGTCAAAGTTGCCACCTTCGGCAGGCCTGTGATAATATTTCTGCCTTTTACTTCCATTGAAATACTGTTGGCCCGCCCGACGGCCGTCCCGATTTGAATCTTAATTTTTTCCGCAGCCTGTTCCCCGATAAAAAGATTATGTGTGTTTCTCACATATCTCATAATAGCCTGATCAAAGCTGTCACCGGCTGTCTTGATGGAGTTGGATTCCACCACATCTCCCAGAGAGATAATCGCCGCATCCGTCGTTCCACCGCCGATATCAACAATCATATTTCCAAAAGGCTTCAGGATATCGATTCCAGATCCGATTGCCGCCGCTATGGCCTCCTCAATCAGATAGACCTCCCTGGCACCAGCCTGATACGTGGCTTCCTTCATCGCCCTGCGCTCCACTTCTGTGGACTGACTGGGAACACTGATGCTGATCCGCGGCTTCCGAAAAGCCCTATTTCCCATCGCTTTGGAAATAAAATACTTCAGCATTTTCTCCAGCATGAGATAATCTGTGATCTCTCCGCCCCGTATTGGCCGGATCGCTTCGATGTTTCCGCCTGCCCGTCCAATCATCTGTCTTGCTTCTTCACCGACGGCCTTGATTTTCTCCGTATCCTTATCATATGCCACAACCGATGGCTCTTTCAATATAATTCCTTTTCCTGTGGAATAAACCAGCGAACTGGTCGTTCCCAGATCAATCCCGATATCACTTGCCGGCATATGAACTCCTTTCCCGCTCTTTCTGACTTTGTCTTTTCTATTATATACAAAACTCTTCCGCTTGGAAAGAGGTATTTTGTCTGGAATTTTCCCCTATGCCTGCAGATATTTTGACACATACTGCCCCGTGTAGGAGGCTGGATTCTTGGCAACTTCTTCCGGGGTTCCCTTTGCGATCACCTGTCCTCCCTTGTCACCGCCTTCCGGCCCAATATCAATGATATAATCCGCAGTCTTAATCACATCCAGATTATGCTCAATCACTACCACTGTATTGCCGCCTTCTGCCAGCCGTTTCAGAATCTCAATCAGCTTGCGCACATCCTCAAAGTGAAGACCTGTCGTGGGTTCATCCAGAATGTAAATCGTTCTGCCCGTGCTTCTCTTGGACAGCTCCGTTGCCAGCTTGATTCTCTGGGCTTCTCCGCCGGAAAGTGTCGTGGAGGGCTGCCCCAGGCGAATATAGGAAAGCCCCACATCATACAGTGTCTGAATCTTTCTTCGTATGGAAGGAACCGGATCAAAGAACTCCAAGGCTTCCTCCACCGTCATATTCAGCACATCATAGATACTCTTGCCTTTGTATTTCACCTCAAGAGTCTCCCGGTTATACCGTTTTCCGTGACACACCTCACAGGGAACGTAGACATCGGGAAGAAAATGCATCTCAATCTTCAGTATACCGTCACCGCTGCAGGCTTCACACCGTCCGCCTTTTACATTGAAACTGAATCTGCCTTTCTTATATCCCCTGGCCTTTGCGTCAGCAGTCGCCGCGAAGAGATCCCGAATCTGGTCAAAGACACCTGTGTACGTGGCCGGGTTGGACCTGGGTGTTCGTCCAATGGGGGACTGATCGATATTGATCACTTTATCCAGCTGCTCCATTCCTTTGATCTCTTTATGTTTTCCCGGGATCGTTCTCGCCCTGTTCAGATGTCTGGCAAGGCTTTTGTAAAGAATCTCATTGACAAGAGAACTCTTTCCGGAGCCGGACACTCCCGTCACACAGGTCATCACTCCAAGAGGAAAATCCACATTGATATTCTTCAGATTATTCTGAGCTGCTCCGCACACAGTCAGCCATCCGCTCGGCTGTTTCCGCTCTTCCGGAACCGGAATTTTTCTGCGCCCGCTCAGATAATCTCCCGTGATGGATGCCGGATTTTTCATCAGCTCCTCCGCCGTTCCGATTCCCACCAGTTCTCCGCCGTGTTCCCCTGCACCGGGACCGATGTCCACCACACAGTCCGCCGCTCTCATAGTATCCTCATCATGCTCTACCACAATCAGAGAATTTCCCAGATCTCTCAGGTGCATCAAGGTTTTCAGCAGCTTGTCATTATCCCTCTGGTGGAGACCAATACTCGGCTCATCCAGAATATAGGCAACTCCCACCAGACCGGATCCGATCTGTGTCGCCAGACGAATGCGCTGTGCTTCTCCTCCGGATAGAGTTCCCGTAGCCCTGGAAAGAGTGAGGTAATTCAGTCCGACATCACAGAGAAATCCCACTCTCGCCTTGATCTCTTTCAAAATCTGATTTCCGATCAGCTGCTGATGTTCTGAGAGCTCAAGCTGGTCCAGAAATTCTTTCAGATGATCTGCCGTCATGGAGGTGGTCTCGTAAATGTTCTTGCCTCCCACCGTCACGGCAAGAGATTCTTTCTTCAGACGCTGTCCTTTACACTTCGGGCAAGGCGTGATTCTCATGAAAGTTTCATACTCCTGCTTCATCGTGTCCGAACCAGTCTCCCGGTAACGCTGCTCCACATTGCGGATCAACCCCTGAAAGGCCACATCATAGATTCCTTCGCCTCTCTGCCCCTTGTAGCGGACTTTCAGAACCTTCCCGTCCGTTCCATATAAAATTACGTCTTGTATCTCCTGCGGGTACTCCTCAAACGGTGTGTCCAGACTGAAGTGGTATTCCTCGCACAGGGCATCCAGAATCGCTCTGGTGAAACTTCCTTTGTCCGTACAGGACTGCCATCCCAGAACTGTGATGGCACCCTGGGAGATACTCAGGCTCTTGTCCGGAATCATCAGATCCGGATCAAATTCCATTTTGTAACCAAGTCCAAGACACTCCGGACAAGCTCCAAACGGATTGTTAAAAGAAAAACTTCTCGGCTCAATCTCATCAATGCTGACTCCACAGTCCGGGCAGGAAAAACTCTGGCTGAAATTCATCGTCGTCCCGTCCATCTTATCCACAACCAGAAGTCCGTCAGCCAGATCCAGCACCGTCTCAATGGAGTCAGTAAGTCTCTTCTCAATTCCCGGTTTGACCACCAGACGGTCCACCACAATCTCAATATTATGTTTTATATTCTTGTCCAGCTTGATTTCCTCAGAAAGTTCATAAATGCTCCCATCTATCTGCACACGCACATAGCCGCTCTTCTTAGCCTGAGCCAGCAGCTTGGCATGTGTTCCCTTCCGCCCCCGCACCACCGGTGCAAGAAGCTGAATTCGGGTCCTCTCCGGGAGTCCCATGATCTGATCCACCATCTGATCCACCGTCTGTTTCCGAATCTCCTTTCCGCAGACCGGGCAATGGGGAATTCCGATTCTCGCATAGAGAAGGCGGAAATAATCATAGATCTCTGTCACCGTTCCCACTGTAGATCTGGGATTCCGGTTCGTAGATTTCTGATCGATGGAAATTGCCGGCGGCAGTCCCTCGATGCTCTCCACATCCGGTTTTTCCATCTGGCCAAGAAACTGTCTCGCATAGGAAGACAGTGATTCCATATATCTTCTCTGCCCTTCCGCGTAAATGGTATCAAAGGCAAGGGAAGATTTTCCGGATCCGCTCAGACCAGTGAGAACCACCAGCTGGTTTCTCGGAATATCCACATCCAGGTGTTTCAGGTTATTCTCATTTGCTCCCCGTATCTTGATAAACTGTTTACTGCTTTTCTCTGCTGCCATTTATCTGATTCTCCTTTGGATTTCTTCATATCTCAACTCTCAACACTGTCGACTATACTACAAAAAAAAATAGAATGCAATCCTTACTCCCCTCCGTCGCGGGATTCCCATCTTCTCACTGAAATTCTGTCATATTTTTTCGATACCACAGAGGCAGCATCGTTCTCTGGCATTTGACATTGCGCCTCTGCTCAATTCCCACCGCATGAAAAAAAGATTCCCACAGGCCTGCGTAAGGATCCGTTTTCCCCCGGCTTACTTCCATACGGCTCAGCTCATCTTTGGAAATCTTTGTCAGATAAAATTCCTCATCCGGGGGATGTACTGCCGCCATGCCTCTTACGCCGTCCACAATCATCCAGGCCTCCGAAGGCATTCTGTCACAAAAATGGGGTGCCACCAGTGTGAGAATATCACATTTGGGATCGATTCTCGCCCAAAGGATCCTTCCATCCATCACACTGGAAAAACGGATAAACTCCCGAAAATAGTGTGCCTCGTTTTTTACTTTCCTGTCCAGCTGGAACACCGTGTTCACACATGCCTCTCCCAAAAGATCGGTCACACTTGCTCCCACGTAGAATCCCAGAACCAGAAACCGGTATATGGCATCCAGCTTCTCCGGGCGAAAAGACATCGCCGCCCCATACATCATCTCATAAGCTTTCCGGGAAATCTTCCGCCTCACAGAGCGAACCACCTTCTGGGCAATCTGAGGATCCCCCTCCACATGATGATAGCGGCAAAACAGCTCCGGCTCCAACACAGGTTCCAACATCAGGCGCACATTGGAGTGTCCGTTCTTAGAAGCCCAGGCCTCATAGACACATGTCATCATACTCTCAAACTGATCTTCACAGGTATATATCTCCATCGTTCCTCCTATAACTGTCCCGACACGGACTTTCCCACATCCTCCACAGTTGGAGGCATCTCCATATTCATATCTTCGAACAGGGAGAGCTGTCTGTATGTCTGAGGGTGCTCAATCTCCCAGTTTGACCTGGAGTCCTCCCCTGTCAGCTGCCTCGTCAAAAAATCCTCCTCAATGGGAATGGCGTACATCATCTTGCCTTTACAGGTGATGAAATATTTCGCCCGTTTCAGCACCACACCAATCTTCTTCAACCCGTCAAAATCCAACACACTCCCATGGCGGGCGCGCACAATTCTCATGGCAGACTTCACGCCGATCCCTGGAACTCTCAGGAGTTCTTCATAGGACGCACGGTTAATCTCCACCGGAAACAGTTCCAGATGCCTTAAAGCCCAGTCACACTTGGGGTCCACAAGCACGTTAAAATTCGGTCTCCCCGGGCTTAAAAGTTCTTCGGCATGAAATCCATAAAAGCGGAGCAGCCAATCCGCCTGATAAAGTCTGTGCTCTCTCAGGAGAGGAGGAGCCGTTCCCAGATCCGGGAGCAGAGGATCCTCATTCAAAGGAACATAGGCTGAAAAAAATACCCTCTTCAGATCAAACTTCTGATACAAAGCCTGTGTGGTTGTCAGAAGTTGATAGTCATTCTCCTGTGTCGCCCCTATAATCATCTGCGTACTCTGCCCTGCCGGCACAAAGGCTGCCGGCTTCCTTCTTCTTCCCGGCAAGTCCTTCAAACTTTCTCCTGATATTCTGTCCGGAACCTCAGAAAAAATGCTGCCGGAAAGCTGACTGTTAATCTGGTGGCGTTCCATCCGTGAATCCTTTCCTATCGATAGACGGTACTCACTGATTCCATTCTGAATCTGACGCATTGGTTTTAAAATATGGCTGTGGCTCTTATTCGGTGCCAGCCGCTGCATACCATCCGCCGTGGGAAGTTCCAGGTTGACGCTCATACGATCTGCCAGATACCCTGTCATCTCGATCACCTCCGGCGCCGCTTGGGGAATCGCTTTCACATGAATATAGCCGCGAAACCGGTACTTCGTTCTGAGCAGATACAGCGTCTGATACATCTGCTCCATTGTATAGGTAGGATTTTTCACAACCCCGGAGCTTAGAAAAAGCCCCTCAATATAATTTCTCCTATAAAATTCCACCGTCAGACGGCAAATCTCCTCCGGCGTGAAGGTCGCTCTGGGCTGATCATTTGATCTCCGGTTCAGACAATATTTACAGTCATAAATACATTCATTGCTCAGCAGAATTTTCAAAAGAGAGATACATCTTCCATCCGAGGCGAAACTATGGCAGATCCCCGCCGCACAGGCATTGCCAAGGCTTCCCTTCTCCCCTCTCCTGCTGACACCGCTGGATGTACATGCCACATCATACTTCGCCGCGTCTGCCAGAATCGCCAGCTTCTCCTCCAAACTGAGTGTCTTTCCAAAGGACGGACTCTTCTTCTCCACTTCTTCACCCCTCTCATTTAATCGAACTGATATTCGGAACGTTTGTTTGCTTTATCTTATCACATAATTTTCCAGGATACAAGACCAAAACAAAAGACGGTACATCCGTACCGTCTCTAATCCAGAAGAAAATCCACAAACACCTGATTGCTCACACTGATTCCCCGCCGCGTCAGCCTCACTCTTCCATCTCTGCGCTCCAGAAGTCCAAGCTTTTGATGTTTTTCAATTTTCTCTCCATATATTTTATCTATGCTGCATCCAAAGTACTCCGAAAAATCTTCTTCCCGGATTCCTTCTGTCATGCGAAGTCCGAGAAACATAAACTCTTCCATCTCTTCCTGACTGCTCAGGATCTGTTCTTCCCGAAACAGTTTCTTTGGATCGACACTGTCCCTCAGATACTCCTCCATGACGCAGGTATTCTGATAGCGAAGATTTCCATCAATCAGGGAAGCGGCTCCCAGCCCCATTCCCAGATATGAAATTCTCTTCCAATATCCCACATTGTGGATACATTCCCGGCCCGACCGGGCATAGTTGGAGATCTCATAGGGATGATATCCATACTCCCTGAGAATCTCCCCTGTCATCTCATACATTCTTCTCTCGCTGTCTTCGTCCGGGAGATCCAGTTTTCTCCTGGAAAAAGGAGTTCCTTCCTCCACGATCAGGCTATAGGCAGAGATATGTTCCGGCCCGAGCTCAGCCACCTTTTTCAGATTTCTCTCCCAGTCTCTCACCTGCTGTCCAGGTATGGCCGACATGAGATCCACATTCAGATTCTCAAATCCGGCATTGCGCGCCATATCATAGGATTCCAGGAATTCCCGCACTGTATGAATTCTGCCCAGCATGCGAAGCTCTTCATCATTCATGGACTGACACCCGAGGCTCAGGCGATTGACACCGCTCTGCTTATATTTTTCCAGATTCTCCGCTGTGAGAGTTCCGGGATTCGCTTCCATGGTAATCTCTGTGCCCTCTTTTATGGAAAAGTTTTCACACAGACAGTCCATCAGACCGGCAATCTCATCACCCGTCAGAAGGGACGGAGTCCCCCCTCCGAAAAAGACGGAGCGTATTTCCCGCTCCTGGGATCCATACTTCTTCCCAAGCGCTCCGATCTCTCCGATAAGGGCCTGAACATACCGCCTGCGCGTCTCCCTATCCCAGGGCCCGGAAAGGAAATCACAGTAATCACATTTTTTCACGCAGAAGGGAATATGCAGATACAGTTCAAGCTCTTTGGAATTACGACTCACCGCTCTCATCCTGACTGTCTTCCCCATTTCCCTGGGAGTCGGTATCCTCTCCCTGGCCATCCTGCTGGGAAGTGCCGTCTTCTCCCTCGGATGCGGAGACATTCTTGTTATCTTTGATTGAGGGAACTTCCCCTGCCTCTTTCTGATTCAGATAGTCATTCGTCATGGATATCCCATCTGTTGTCTGCGTATTCTCCGGGTTATCCGCCTCCGGCTGAACCGTTGGCGTTGGTGTTCCTGTGATCAGCTGTTTAATCTGGGTCTCTTCTTCATTCTTTTTGCCGCAGCCCCCGAACACCGTCATGGACACTGCCAGCACACTGCACAATACCATAGTAGGAATTCTTCTCATCTTCATCCTCCCTTTTTCGTGCCTTATACCATTACTTGTCATCCAGCTTCAGGACACTCATAAATGCCTTCTGTGGGATCTCCACATTACCCACCTGACGCATTCTCTTCTTTCCTTCTTTCTGTTTTTCCAGCAATTTCTTCTTTCGGCTGATATCACCGCCATAACATTTCGCAAGGACATCCTTTCTCAGAGCCTTCACCGTCTCTCTGGCAATGATTTTGCTTCCAATGGCTGCCTGAATCGGAATCTCGAACAGCTGGCGCGGAATCTCCTCTTTTAACTTCTCACACATCTTCCTGCCCCTCTCATAAGCGGTATCCGCATGGACAATGAAGGACAGTGCATCCACCTCTTCCTTATTCACCAGAATATCCAGTTTTACCAGCTCACTGCGCTCATATCCGCACAGCTCATAGTCCAGTGAAGCATATCCTCTGGATCTGGATTTCAGGGCGTCAAAGAAGTCATAGATGATTTCATTTAACGGAAGCTTGTACTTGAGAAGGGCACGGGTTTCCTCCATATATTCCATACCCTGATACTGGCCCCGCCGTTCCTGGCACAATTCCATGATGGCTCCGATAAACTCTGTCGTCACCATAATCTCCGCGTCCACCATGGGTTCTTCCATATACTCAATCTCTGACGGATCCGGCAGATTGGAAGGATTGGTCAATTCAAACATCTCGCCGTTGGTTTTATAGACTTTATAAATTACTCCAGGCGCCGTGGTCACCAAGTCCAGATTGTACTCTCTCTCCAGACGCTCCTGGATAATCTCCAGGTGCAGCAATCCCAGAAAACCACAGCGGAAGCCAAACCCGAGAGCCACAGATGTCTCCGGCTCATACTGAAGAGAAGCATCGTTCAGCTGCAGTTTTTCCAGCGCATCTCTCAGATCCTGGTACTTGGCTCCGTCTGCCGGGTACATACCACAGTATACCATGGGATTCACTTTCTTATATCCCGGAAGCGGCTGAGCGCAAGGATTGTCACGGTTGGTGATGGTATCTCCCACCCGGGTATCACGCACATTCTTAATGCTTGCCGTAATATAGCCCACCATTCCGGCACTCAGCTCCTCACAAGGGATCAGCTGTCCCGCTCCGAAATAGCCGACTTCCACCACTTCCTCCGTAGCTCCTGTGGCCATCATCCGAATCGGTGTGCCCTTCCGGACACTTCCTTCCTTAATCCGGCAAAAGACAATCACTCCCCGGTACGCATCATAGACGGAGTCAAAGATCAGCGCCTGCAAAGGTGCAGACGGATCTCCCTGAGGCGCCGGAATTTTCTGGACAATCTGTTCCAGAACCTCCTGGACATTCTCTCCTGTCTTCGCTGAGATTCTGGGAGCATCCTGTGCCTCGATGCCGATGACATCCTCAATCTCATTGATGACTCTCTCCGGATCCGCACTGGGCAGATCAATCTTATTGATCACCGGTATCACATCCAGATCATGGTCCAGAGCCAGATACACATTCGCCAAAGTCTGAGCTTCAATTCCCTGGGCGGCATCCACCACCAGCACCGCTCCGTCACAGGCCGCAAGACTTCTCGATACCTCATAGTTAAAGTCCACATGTCCCGGGGTATCGATCAGATTGAAGATGTACTCCTCCCCGTCCTGCGCTTTATACACAATACGGACAGCCTGCGCCTTAATGGTGATTCCTCTCTCCCTCTCCAGATCCATGTTATCCAGCACCTGAGACTGCATCTCCCGGTCTGTCAACAGTCCTGTCATCTCTATAATCCGATCTGCCAAAGTTGATTTTCCATGATCAATATGGGCAATGATACAGAAATTTCTAATTTTACTCTGATCTATTGTAGCCAAAAATCGTCTCCTCCTATAGTCAAATTCGGTTCTTAACGATTTATTATAGCACAGCTTCTTTGAATTTGTCATTCCATCCCACAAAAAAAGAACTTTGCCAGGCAAAATTCTTTTTTCGCATTCTTTTAACTCTGACCAGTCAGCACACGGTTTAAAATATCCGCAAAGGGTTCCATGGCATTTTTCACTTCCTCCACAGAATTGGTCTGTGCCCCTGCTTCCAATAGAATTGCTTTTGGGCGCAGGTGCAGATTATACCGAAGCCCTGCCAGATAAATTCCTCTGTACAAATCGGGATAATATTGAGCTGCCTGATACTCCAACTGAAAGGAAAAGGCAAGATTATCCTGGATATAAGGATTCGGCAGATATTCCACCGGACCATTGTTCGTCGTGTAACTAAGTCCATTAAAACACATAATCTGTGCCGTGGGTTTTCCATTGATCTCGGTCACCAGATGGCGATCCTCCGGCACTCCGTCACGGTGCAAGTCAATAATCACCTCAATGGACGGATTTTCTTCCAGAACCTGCTCCACTTTCTCCCTTGCGAAATCATACGCCTGATTTCTGTCAATCTTTCCATCCACAATGTCGAAAGCATCCGTGATATGAAGCACCTGATATCCGTACTGACTCTGCAGAATCTCTGTCAGGTAATCTCCGACTCCCACCACGGTTGTGCTTGAATCTCCAGGTACTGTATCCGTGAAGTCTTCCTGAGAATGACTGTGGTAAATTAAAATCTGGGGTTTCGAGTTATCCTGTTTCATCGTCAGATCTTCCGCCAGAAAATTTGCCGCATTCAGCTGCTCGGGACTGGTCTGTGTGTTTGGATCTATGATAAAAAAATTGTTTACCAGGTAATCATAGTCTGCCAGTCTCTCCGCAGACAAATCCAAAACCGGATGGGGTGTCACCGCAGCCTGCACAGACTCCTCCTCTTTTTCAGACTGCTCTTTCTCTTTTTCTTTCTCTTCTTCCTGTTCGACAGAATCCTGATTCTCATCCAGGACTTTTCCCGCCAGATATTCTTCATTGGCTTCCACAATCTTTTCATAAGTCTCAGGATCTTCCTTCTTCGGCTCCCACACCGCCTTCTCCTGCAGGTATCCATAGATCGGAAGACGCTTCCAGAGGCGTTCCAGATCCTCGCTCTTTATCTGTGGTATCTGAATAAAATCCGCTTTTTTTACTGCAGGAATTCCCACCAGACTCAAGCACAGAATTACGCAGAACGCTTTTTGGAATCTCGTCACCTAATCACCTCTTAGAATGTATATGACGATCTTCCTCACAAAAGTCCACTACACTTGGGCAAATGCCATATTAAGTCCCTCAGAGATCGTGTACCCCAGACGTTTAATCGTCTCATCCACATCCTTCGGCGTCACAAACAGACTGTGCAGCTGGGGCGAAATCATTTCTTCCAGAAATTCTTTCTGCTCCGCCTCATCCAGTGCATCCAAAAGATGGGCCATGGCATCATGGACAATGGTGGCAGCGTCCACCACGGTAGGGACACCGATCCCGATCACCTTCACCTGCAGATTCTCTTCATTCAATCCTTCCCTGTGATTTCCCACCCCGGACCCCGGGTTAATCCCCGTGTCCGTAATCTGAATCGTGCGGTTCAGCCGTTTGGTACTCCTTGCCGCCAGCGCATCAATGGCAATCACCACCTCCGGTTTTGTCTCCGTCACAACTCCCTGGATAATCTCCAGAGTCTCCATTCCTGTCTGCGCCATCACGCCGGGCACAATTCCGCTGACACGGTGGGCTTTTTCCTGTCCGATTCCTGAGACACCGTATTCCCGGATTATATGCCGTGTCATCCGAAGATTGCCTATCACATTCGGCCCCAGAGCGTCTGGCGTGATCTCACGGTTTCCCAATCCCACCACAAGAACCGAAGTCTCCTCCTGCAGGTGCAGAAGCTGCCGCAGATGATGTGCAATCTCCTGTGAGATCTCCCTGTGGTAGTCCTCATCCGGAAGAGACAGATTGGGAGCCTCAATCGTGATGTAAGTTCCCTGGGGTCTCCCCATCGCCTTTGCACCGTTTTCTGTCTCAATTTTTACAACTGTCGTGCGGATGTCTCGCTCTTCGTCATAATTCTCCCGGACTGCCACACCCCGGATTTCCACTTTCTCTTCTCTAAAACGCTCCGTGGCTTCCAGAGCAAGATCTGTTCGGATTCGGTAATTCTCCAGCATTTTTCTCCCTCCATTGACTTTTAATATCTGGTATTTTTCTTTATTTTTTGCAGTTTTTCAGGTTTTATGTATTGACAACCTCTCAGACTTATACTAAACTATATAAGCATGTTTCCATAGGAATGTCCGTGTCTATTCCTTGGAAGAAAAGAAAACTGATTTAAGAACTGTAAATAAATTGGAGGTGTACAAATTGGCTAACATCAAATCTGCAAAAAAACGTATTTTAGTAAACAGAACAAAAGCTGCGAGAAACAAAGCAATCCGCTCAGCTGTTAAGACTTCTATCAAAAAAGTTGAGGCTGCTGTGGCACAGAACGACAAAGAAGCTGCAAATGCTGCACTGGCAAACGCAATCTCTACCATCAGCAAAGCAACTTCCAAAGGTGTTTATCACAAAAATAACTGCTCCAGAAAAATTTCTCGTTTAACAAAAGCCGTTAACAGCATCGGCTAATAGATTTTATTTTAAACTTAAACATGCAAAGACAGCCATACCGTCAGTGGCTGTCTTTTTTTGTCCGTTTTTTCGTTACGCACTGTATTTCACGATCAGCAGCTCCACACTCAGAGCTTCTCCCAGTCTTCCTGTCTTCACCAGCTCTTCCGCTTCCGTAAAATCCTTCACTGCCTGCAAAAGCTGACTGAATCGATATCTTCTGGCAATCTGAAGATAACTGCGTGCCACAAAAGGAGGCACCCCCAGACGGCTGGCGATCTCAGGCTGGCCGTATCCTTTCTCCATCATCTCTTTTGTCACCATCAGCTGATTGAACTGCCGGGCCAGAAGAAACAGAATTCTCATGGGCGGCTCCCTAAGCGTCAGCAAATCGTTATACAGATCCAGCGCTTTTTTCTGATCCTTTTCCGTCACCGCCCGCACCATCTCAAAAATTTTATTCGTCGTCTGTGTAGTGCACACGGCCTCAATATCCTCTCTCTCCACCACACTGCGTCCCATTGTGTAAGAGAGCAGTTTCTCCAGCTCCATGCGGATATTTCCCATATCCGTCCCTGTCTTCGTGAGAAATAATTCCATATTTCTCTGGGTAATCTTTTTTCCCTCACGGTTTAAAATCTGGAGAACCCATTTGGTCAGCATCTGGGAATTCTGCACAGAAAATTCCACAACTCTTCCGGCTGCTTTCGCAGCCTTATACATCTTTCCTCTCTTGTCCACCTCTGTCTCCACAAAAATCATACAGAGATAGTCCGGAACCTGCTTCAGATATTCTGCCAGTTCCTCACATTTATTCTTAAAAAAACCGGTATTCTCCAGCAGTATTACCCGTTTTGAGGCGAAAAAGGGCATGGTTTCCGCCAGATCTATGATCTGCCTGGGCTCAACCTTACGTCCCTCATATCTGCTGAAATTCATGGTATCATTCTCCGGAACCAGTGCTTTCAAAAGCATCTGCTTGTACTGCTGCCTCAGATAAGCTTCCTCTCCAAAGAGAAGATAAACCGGCTTAAACTCCTGCTTTTTAATGTCTTCCTGTATACTCTTCACGGCATCATCCTCCGCACTTATGTTACCATGATTTCAGAACCCCGTAAAGCTCTTCACCTTCATTTTTCTTCCATCCGTCCATACCTGTATCGCGCCGTCTTCTTTCGTCATCCGAACCTCTTTGCTCCATTTTTTCAGGCGGCTGACTGCCGCCGGATGGGGATGGCCGTACAGATTCTCCTCCGCGACGGAAATCACACTCAGCCAGGGATGGACTTTCTTCAGAAATTCTTCACAGCTGGAATTCTTCGAACCATGATGCGCAACTTTTAAAAGTGTACACTTTTGGACTCCTCCCAAAATCTCCCTCTCCTGCTCTTCCCCGATATCCCCGGTGAACAGTCCCCGAAACTCACCGTACTCCATCTGGAGCACAATAGAACCTCCATTGGTATCTTCCGGATCCGACTCCGGCCCAGGATTTTTCACAGACATTCTCAGATCTTTGATTTTCAGGCTCTCTCCCCTTCGCACATAGAAAATGGGAATCCCAGCCTTCTCCGCCAAGCCTTCCAGTTTCACATAGGTCTCCGGTTTCTCCTGCCATGCGGGGAGAACCAGCCGCTTCACCCTCACAGAAGTGGTATGTGCCGTCTGCGCTTTTAAAATCTCCATCACACCATTACAGTGATCTTCATCCGTGTGGGTGACAAAGACTGCCTGAATTTTCGAGATCCCCCTGCTCTTGATAAAAGGAAGAATCCGATAGGTTCCAACCATAGACTGGCTGGTGCTTCCCCCGTCTATCAGATAGCATTCCCCTTGATCTTCTAAGACAATTCCATCCCCCTGTCCCACGTCCAGGAAGGTAATCCTTAAGCCGCTGCAGTCTTTCCATCCTAAGACGGCCAGGGAGAGGACATAGAGGGCCGCCAGCATTCCTTTCCAAATCTTTTTCCAAGTTTTTCTTGAATTCTGAGATCTCCTCAAAAATTCCATCACAAAAATCAAGAGCAGATAATAGATAACGATCTGCCAGAATTCCGGTTTTCCTCCCACCCAGGTACAAAAAGGAAAACGGCAGCACAAATCCCCCAGTCCGTTGTAAACTGCCAAAAGGACTTTTCCCGGCAAAATCAAAAGCTTCCCCGCAGAAAGGGACAGCAGCCCTGCCGCTACACCGGCCAGTCCGCTGATCAGTACTCCTCCCACCGTGGGAATCACCAGCAAATTCAGAAATATACCCAGGACTGACACCTCACTGAAAGAATGCAAAAGCAATGGAATCATAACCAGATGAACGCTGACCGCTCCCAGAAAAGGGGCTGCCAAAGGGCTGTCCTTCCAGGCTTCCTGAAGAATCGGTAAAATCCACCCCAATCCCAGAACTGCCCCGAAAGACAGTTGGAATCCACTATAATACAGACAGGCAGGACATTCCAGAAGAATCAGGATCGCTGCCACGGACAGAGAAGAAAGAAGATCATAACTTCTCCCGGAAATCTTAGCCCCAATTCCAATTAAAAACATGATTACTGAACGCATAGTAGCCACGCTGCTCCCGGTCATCACCCCGTAGGGAATCATGACCGCAAGAGCCAGGATCCCGGCCAGTCCGTTTCCTGCCCCCACCCGTTTGAGGATCTGGAAAAAACCACTTCCCAGGATCGACAGATGAAGACCGGAAATGGCCAGAATATGAATGATTCCTGCCATCTGATACTGACTTTTGATCTGCGGGTCCAGTCCGCTTTTGTCTCCCAGGAGCATGGCCTGGAAAATCCCTGCGTACTTTCCTCCAATCCTCCCAAAACAGACAGAAAGTCTTTCTTTGAAGTCCTCCATCTTTTTCTCATACCACACCGGGTTTCCGGAGTATGCCAGAACATGCCCTCCGGACATCGTGTAATAGATTCCCTGCGTCTCGTAATAGACAGGATTGTCAAATTCTCCGGGATTTCTCGGCGCGTCTATCCCGTGAAGAATTCCCCGAACGCTCAGAATGGTACCTCTGGGAAAGGGAATTTTCTCTTCCATATAGATTTTTGTATTTTTAATAGGGATTGTTTTTGACGGAAATGTCAGAACTGCATTTTTTAGATAAATTGAAAAACTGGTCTCCTTCTCCACTTTCTCCTGAAGGATTCCCCGGACGGTGACTGTCTCTTCCAACCACTGTCTCTCCTGGCTTTCACTCAGGGGCCTCTCCCTAAACAGGGGCAGCCCCAGACAGTCTGCCGTCCAGATTCCAAACATCAGAAGCAGGCAGAGAATACACATTGGTCTTCTTCTCAATTACTCCTCCTTTGCTGCTTCCTTTTGTATTAAATCGGTATTTTTTTTGTAAAACTGATCCAGATTCATGGTTTCACGGAAGATAATCTTACTGTCCCCCTCCACAGAAATCTGTACCCGCTTGACACCGCACGAGTCAATCAGTGAATTTGCAATAGAGTAAATAGGAATATTCTCCTGAACCGGAAGGGTATTGTCCAGAAAAGAACTGCCGAAATTCACATAACAGATATTGTCAGAGACCGTCACCCCAAGGATATTTGTGTCATCCGGGAGTGTTCTCTGCATTCCTTCCTCCCTTGGCCCTTTCAGAAGCTGTTCCATCACTACGCGCTCCAGCGGCAGATTGCTGCTGTAGTAGACATTGCGCCGTTCCGGCACAAGCCTGTCACCGGCCTCGTTGGTGAAATACAAAGTCAAAGTTGTATACTGATAATTGTTAATATCTGTCCCTGTATACTCCACAAAGGTATTCGCATTCATCTCACCCACCGGATCTCCCTGGGAGTCCACCACAGCCTCTCCGTTGACTGTAAATTCTATGTTTCGAATCTTGGGGACCTGAATCAAAGTCTTCACAATACCAGCTCTCGCCAGCACCTCCCGGACCGCTCCCATTTGCCGATAATTCTTGTTAAAATCAATCACCACGGTGTCCCGCCTGATGGCATAGGAATTCACATTCACATCATCCGGCAAAAGGGCCAGCATATCATCTTTTGGTTCTTCATTGTCCAGACGGTCCAGCATCTCCTGAACCACAGACTCTGTATCATCCTTCTCCGGACGGAAGGAATCTCTCTCAAGCCCAGTCTCATCCACATTCATATAGTAAATCAGATAACTTCCTTCTTTTGGCTGTTCTCCCTTGCTGTTATCCTCCACTTTGATGTGAAACATATCACATCCCCCAAGACTGAAGCACAGGATGACCGTCAGCCAAAAAATAATCCATCTTTTCATCTCAGTACAACCTCCTACGATGGAATATAAGACAAAGGAATTCTCACGGAGAATGTGGTTCCCTCGTCTTCCTTGCTGAATACTTTGATCACACCATGATGCATCAAAATTGCGCTTTTCGTAATTGCCAGGCCAAGACCTGTTCCTCCGATCTCTCTGGAATGGGACTTATCCACCCGGTAAAATCTCTCAAAGATTCTCTCAATATGCTCCTCCGGAATTCCCATTCCTGAGTCTGCCACGGTCACATAAAAATACTTATAGTCCGCATCCAGGGATACCCGAACCCATCCATCGTCCACATTATACTTGATGCCGTTCTCCACAAGATTACTGATCGCCAGTGTAAATTTAACCTCATCCACATCGGCTTCCACCGGACGGAAACTGTCCAGTATCAAATCAATATTCCGCTTATCCGCAATCGGTCTGAGTCTTTTTAAAATTGCTTCCAGCAGTTCATTGATGTTCAGATGCTCCACATTCAGATCCGAAGCCTTCTTATCCAGCTTCACCAGAGAAAGAAGATCGTTGATAATCTTATTCTCCCGGTCAATCTCCACCGTAATATCCTGCAGAAACTCCTGGTAGAGTTCTTCCGGAACATTCTCCTGTCCCACCAGAGAATCCGCCAGCACCTTCATGGATGTCATCGGTGTCTTCAACTCATGAGACACATTGGAGACAAATTCCTGTCTGGAGTCATCCAGCACTTTCATACGGTTCAGCATCTTATTGAACGCATCCGTAATCAACTCAGTCTCCGTATAGTCAGTAACCGAAATTTCATCCTTCTGGTATCCGTCTGTCAGATCCTCTATCGCCTTCGTCACTCTGGCCAATGGCTTCACAAGAAATCCGGAAAGCACATATCCCAACACGACTACCAGAATGGAAATGATTCCCAGAATCAGAATTTCCCTCTGTTCCAGAACATCGATACTGGTGGCAATTTCATTGGTGGATGCACTGACGAAGACCACTCCGTAGATCTGATCATCATCCTCTCCCTGAATCGGAAAAGCCATCTCCAGGTACTGACTGTCGCGGTTATACTGGGTACTCACCTCTCCCTGATAACAGCGGAAGACATCCTCCGAGATCAAAGTCTTTCCTTCATCCAGGTTGTATGTGTCTTTGATAATTCGAAAGTCCAGATCCAGCACCATCACCCGGCCGCTGTAGACACTGGAAAACATCTCCAGCTTACTGTTGATGGACACTGAACTGGGATCTTCCATGTAACCTTCATGAATCAACATATCCGATATAATATCGCACTGGTTCTTCACGTTGCTGATACGCAGCGCAACCGCCCGGTCCTCATAGGTACCTATAATTCCGGCAGCCACTATCACACTGGGGACAATTCCCAGGATAAACAGAATAATCATGATCCGGAACCGAAGGCTTCTAAAAAATTTTGATTTTTTTCTGTTCTTTTTCATATGCATTCCTCTAAGTCAGAAACGCAGGAGAACTCCCTGATTCAGAATTCTCCTGCCCTCATTTCTTCTATCAAGCCTGGAAATAATATCCGACTCCCCATTTTGTGTGCACGTATTTCGGCTCGCTGGGGTTCTTCTCAATTTTCTCACGCAGTCTTCGAATATGTACGTCCACGGTTCTCACATCACCAGGGTACTCGTAGCCCCAGACGATGTTCAGCAGATTCTCTCTGCTGTAGACTTTGTTAGGATTAAATACCAGAAGCTCCAGGACATCAAATTCTTTCGCCGTCAGGTTAATCTCTTTCTCTCCAATGAAAACTCTCCGGCTCTCACAGTCCATACGCAGATCTCCTACCTGAACGGTCTTTGCCTTCTCCTGGGTTTTGGCCTCCTGATGCGCACGCCGCATGATTGCTTTGATACGAGCCTTCACCTCCAGAATATTAAAAGGCTTGGTAATATAATCGTCTGCCCCATATTCCAGCCCCATAATTTTGTCCATATCCTCTCCTTTTGCCGTCAGCATCACAATGGGCACATCGGAAAATTCCCGGATCTGCTGGCACACCTCCAGGCCATCCACTTTCGGAAGCATCAAATCCAGAAGAATAATGTCATAATGATTCTTCTTCGCAAGCTCTAAGGCTTCTTCGCCGTCATATGCACAGTCCACTTCCATATCATCTTGTTCCAGACTGAAACGAATTCCTTTCACAATCAGCTTCTCGTCATCTACTACCAAAACCTTTTTACTCATAATCTTCTCCTATTCTACTGCAATCTGGTCTTCAATACGGCTGTATATTCCTTCGCCGATGCCGCTGACTTCCATAATCTGTTCCGGACTGGCGAAACCGCCCTGCTCTTCCCGGTAGGCAATGATTGCCTGGGCCCGGGCTTCTCCGATCCCGCTTAAGGTCATCAGCTCCTGTGCATCCGCTGTATTGATATTCACTCTGCCGTCTGGTTCCGGTCCAATTCCGCTCTCTTCCTGGCCGGCTGCCAGCTCCGGCTGAAGCTCTATCTCCTCCTGGGTAGGTACCCTGATCTGCTGTCCATCTGTGAGAACCTGTGCCTGATTCAGCGCAGACACCGCTGCCTCGCCGGTAAAACCTCCGGCCATCTCGACAGCCTGATACAGGCGGCTGCCTTCCTCCAAAAAATAAACTCCTGGGTTCGCCACAGCTCCGCCCAGGTCCACACAAATTTTCACATTCTCCTCTGTTGGTTCCTCCCTGGAAGTCTCTGCTGTCTCTTCCTGTTCTGCCTCTGTCTCTTCCTCGGTCAGAACAAGCTCCTCCTCTTCCTGTCCGCACCCTCCCAGGAATGCGGCAAAAAGAAGAGAGGCAATCACACAGCACAAAATTCTTTTAGAGTTTATACGCATTTTGTCTTCTCCTTTACAAAAAATTTTGTAAAGTCCCCGACAATTATACATAACCATTTTTATTTTAACGAATTTATCCGATAATTACAAGTAGGCAGTCAAAGATTCTTCCCTGAAACTTTTCATTTTTCCCATTTAAAAATTACAATCCCCACAATGGCAAGAGCCATACCCAGAAGCTTCTTCCACTCAAAGGTCTGCCTGTCCACGCCAAATAATCCAAACAATTCGATGAGATAGGCCACCGCCAGCTGGGAGATCACAATCAGCATGGCTGCCTTCGCAGGCCCCAGCTGACTCATACTCTGGATGACAGTTACTGTTATAAAAGCTCCTATTACCCCTCCCAGAAGGGTATACTTATTCTCCACCTGGAACAGCGCTCCCACACTCTGCCTGCCATTATAGAGCCATGCGAGAACACAGACTGCGAACGCTGACAACTGAACCCATCCTGTGGACACCCACAAGCTGGTCTGTTTCGTCACCTCCGTGTTAAACACTCCCTGAATACTCATCAAAGCTCCGGAAAGCAATGCTGTCAAGATTCCCATCACCACAAATTCCTCCATCTCCAGTTTTTTTACTTACAGCATATACATTTCCCGGCTCTTTTATGCATTTCTTCTTACTGATCATCTCCGGTGAGCCGAAGCACATCCCGGATCTCATCCACATCCATGTCCAACAGTACCGCCAGTTCTTCCAGACTGAATTTCTTCTCTCCTTCCTCAGACAGCTCTCTCACCGCTGCTTCCAGCTTCCGCACCTTTTCCACCAGAGCTTCATCCTGATAATTCTGCTGTTCTTTCATCCGCAGCGTCTCAAGAAGTCCCTGACGTACCTGCTTTTCCAGCCAGCGCTCCGGGTCTCCCTCTGGATGCCATGCCTGCAAAGCGGCCATAAGCGCCATATTTCCTTCCTGTATCATATCTCCCAGAAAATAATCTTTTCTGTGCAGTCCTGTGGCAATCTGGATCACCCTTGGCAGGAACAGTTCCGCTATTCTCCCTGCCGCCTGCTCTTCTCCTCTGTCCATTGCCTGGCAAAGCTTCCGGAACTCTTCCTGCCCCGCAGACGCGACTCCCTCCAGGCTTTTCTCGTACTCCCTGAGATACTGTTCTTCCTCCGCGCTGAGGGGATCTGCCTTAACAATATCTGCTTCCTCCTCTTCTTCCTTCTGAGAAGGCTGCTCTCCCTCGCAGGAGATATTCAGCGACTTAAAATAAACCAAAACCTTTTCCAGCTGTCCTTCATCCAGCTGATTCTCGCCCATAAATTCCCTAATCTGCGTCAGAGAAATCTGATTTCCCTGCTCTTTTGCCACAGATACCATGCGGGCTAATTTTTCCTGAAATGATTTCACATCCATGTCTTAACCTCCCGGATTGTATAGAATAAAAAGAGCTCTCAACACCTGTGGTGCGAAAGCCCCGTTCAAAATTCAAATTTTTATTTCCAGACTCGCTCGCAAATCATAGATCACTCGACTTTCACGCGGCTGTTAAATTTATCCAGTGCAAGGGCTGCGACGATTCCCACTGCCAGACAGATCACATTCACCACACACTGTCCCGGGGCCATAAATCCGGAGACTGGAATGATCATGACGGTGGCTGCAATCACAATACCGATAATCCCGTGAAACGCAATCGAATAGAAATTGTCAAACAGTGCGTTGATTGCCTTCGCCAGACAGATGACTGTCACAACCGCACCGATTCCTCCCGGAATCAAGACTCCCAGATTAAAATGTCCGATTCCGTCAATAAACGGTGTGTACAGACCCAGCGGCATCAGAAGCGTTGAAAAACTCATCCCCGGCGCAATCACACTCAGTGCCAGACAGAAACCGCAGAATAAATACCAGCCAAAACTTGGCGTGACTTCCAGAGAAAACATTTTCAGTCCGATCAACAGCGCAAAAATCACACACATACAGACAACCATCGAAACGTAAGATCCCTTGCTGCGCCCCTGTTCTCCTGCCTCACGAAACAGGGAAGGAAGCATTCCGCCGATCAGCCCGATAAACAGACAGACCGAAGGATCCGGATATTTCTCCAGGAAAAACGCAAGAATGTTCGCCACACCCAAAAATCCGATCAGACCTCCGACTGCAACGGGAATCAGCGGCGGCACATGTGACTTGAAATGCTTGAACGGATTGGACAACAGTTCCATGATCGGCTTGTAAATGCCGAAAATGACACTCAGTACCCCTCCGGAAATTCCGGGGAGAACTGCTCCCAGTCCGATCAAGGCTCCCTGAACGATACGAAACACAATCTGCAGCGGATTGACTCTGCTGTTTTTTTCATTACTCATAAATTAAAATCCTTTCCTCGGCAGCCTCCTGGTTTGAGACATTTCTGCCCTTTAATATATGATGAAATCTTCCGGAACAGAAGCTTTCTCACTGCTTATCAAAATACTCCTCAAGAAACTCAATAAATGTCTCCATCTCCTCCTGGGTTCCCACCGTTATCCTCAGATACTGATCGATACGCGGTTTTGCGAAATAACGCACATAGATGTGTCTCTTTCTCAAAGCCTCAAACAGCTCTTTTGCAGGACAGGATGGATGGGTCACGAAGATAAAGTTCGCCTTGGAATCCGCAAACTCAAACCCCAGTCTCTTAAGTTCCTGTTTTGTCCACTCCCGCGTCTTCTGAATCTTTGCCACAGTCTCCTGGAAATATTCCCGGTCTGCCACACAGGCCGCTCCCAGAAGAAGGGACGGGCGGTTCATGGTATAAGAATTGAAAGAGTATTTCACATCATTCAGATATCGAATCAGCGTCTCGCTTCCGAAGGCATATCCGATACGCATACCTGCCATCGAACGTGACTTTGAGAATGTCTGTACCACCAACAGGTTGTCATATTTCTCAATCAAAGGGAGAGCAGACTGTGCCCCGAAGTCCACATAGGCTTCATCCACAATCACCACCACGTCCTGATTAGCCCGGACAATCTCTTCGATATCCTCCAACGGCATCTGAATGCCCGTGGGGGCATTGGGGTTTGGAAAGACGATTCCTCCGTTCTGGCCCATATAGTCTTCCTTTACAATCTCAAAGTTCTCATTTAATTTCGGGCAGCGATAGGGAATCCCAAACAATTCAGCCCAGACATCATAAAAAGAATACGTGATATCCGGAAACAGAACCGGCTGATCGGAATTAAAAAATGCCTGAAACGCCATGGCAAGCACATCGTCAGACCCGACTCCCACAAACACCTGCTCTTTCTTCACCTTATATTCCGCGGCAATTGCCTCTACCAGCACATTCGCCGTGGGATCCGGATACAGGCGCATCGCCGACAGATCCATTTCTTTCCATGCCTGAAGAACCCTCGGAGACGGCGGATACGGATTCTCATTGGTATTCAGCTTAATCATATCCGGCTCATCGGGCTGTTCTCCCGGAGTGTACGGAATCACTTTTCTCACATTTTTTTCCCATGTTCTCATAAAGATACTCCTTTTTATACCCGGCATTTTCGCTGCCGGAAGAAAATCCACAGTCGTTGTTTATG